>Ga0116152_10003610_pt1 | contig 12396 bp, 15 predicted proteins | sample AD_UKC119_MetaG_FD_89894 | JGI IMG/M metagenome (GOLD analysis project Ga0116152, IMG submission 89894) | Active sludge microbial communities of municipal wastewater-treating anaerobic digesters from Hong Kong - AD_UKC119_MetaG | ecosystem: Engineered > Bioreactor > Anaerobic > Digestate...
AATAGAACAATTATACAAGATAACCTTGTATAAATATACAGTTAACAACGGGTTATAGGTTACCGTTATCAACCTAAATATATTATATAAGGAGATGATGTTATGGCTGTATATAAAGACGGAGACAAGTGGCGTGTCATTTACCGCTACACCAATTATAAAGGGGAGCGGAAGCAGACACAGAAACGGGGATTTGCAACCAAGCGTGAAGCGGTTGCATGGGAGCGAGAGGTCATGTTAAAGAGCGAGTCCAAGCTGGACATGACCTTTGCCAGCTTCTTTGAGATTTATGAGGAAGATAAGAAAAAGAGGGTAAAGGAAAACACATGGGAGTCTAAAAGCCATGTTATCCGCACCAAAATACTTCCCTATTTCGGGGAGCGTAAGATTGCGGAGATTGAGCCGAAGGATGTGATTGCGTGGCAGAATGAGCTTCTTGCCTACAAGGGAGAGAATGGGGAAGTGTATTCCCCGACTTACCTTAAAACCATTCATGCACAGTTAAGTGCCATTTTCAATCATGCGATAAGGTATTACCATCTGCCGAGCAATCCGGCACAGAAAGCAGGCTCTATGGGTAGTGAGGAACACAAGGAAATGCTGTTCTGGACGAAAGAAGAATATCTGAAATTTGCGGATGTGATGATGGATAAACCACTTTCCTATTATGCTTTTGAAATGCTTTACTGGTGCGGTATCCGTATGGGAGAATTGCTTGCCCTGACACCGAAGGATTTTGACTTTGAAAAGCAGACACTTACCATTAACAAATCTTATCAGAGATTAAATGGCAGGGATGTGATTACCACACCGAAAACCAAGAAAAGCAACCGTGTTATCAAAATGCCAAGGTTCTTGTGTGAGGAAATGCAGGAGTATATCGGTATGCTGTATGAGGTTAATGAGAATGACAGGCTGTTCCCGATTACCAAGCATTATCTGCACCATGAGATGGACAGAGGTGCGAAGCTTGCCGGAGTGAAGCGTATCCGTATTCACGATTTAAGACACAGTGCAATCTCATTATTGATTGAGATGGGATTTTCCGCTCTTGCGATTGCAGAAAGGGTAGGCCATGAGAGTATTGATATTACTTATCGGTACGCACATTTATTCCCTACCAAGCAGACAGAAATGGCAAATAAACTGGATGTGGAAAGAATGGAAGGAGACGAAGCATGGACAAGAACTTAGATAGCAAGGGCAGATGGAGAAACAAGACCGTAGCATTTCGGGTATCAGAGGAAGAGGCAAAACTCATTGATACGCAAGTGGCTTTATCGGGATTAACCAAGCAGGACTATATTATCAGACGGTTGCAATGCCGGGATGTGGTGGTACAGGGCAATCCGAGAGTGTATAAGGCACTACGCAATCAGATGGCAGATATTTATGAGGAATTAAAGCGTTTGGAGCATTGCAGTGAAGCAAATGATGAACTGCTTTACACCATCCAAATGATAGCGGAGATTATGAACGGACTGAAAGGAGAAATTGAATGACAGGAAAAGAAAAAGCGACTGCTCCGGTTTCATCTGTTGGCGCAGATGGGAAGCAGCCACTATGTAAATCTAACAAGAAAAGTATAGCAGATTTGCCCCCAAAGGGCAATCTGCAAGCCACCGAAAGTTGTCCGGTGGAGTCAGAAAAAATGCAGAATAAGGACGAATTACAGACGGTGTCCATGACGGAGCTTTATGATACGGTTTATCCACCCAAGATACCGATTGTGGACGGTCTGATATATGCAGGTACTTATCTCTTTGTAGGAGCACCAAAAGTAGGCAAATCCTTCTTTATGGCACAGCTTGGCTACCATGTAAGCATGGGGCTTGATTTATGGGATTATCCGGTGCGAAAGGATACGGTTTTATACCTTGCCCTAGAGGATGATTATGCGAGGTTGCAGAAGCGTTTATCAAGGATGTTCGGTATGGAAAGCAGTGAAAATTTCTACTTTGCCACACAGTCCAAAAACTTAAATGAGGGCTTGGAAGAACAGTTAAAGCAGTTTGTTAAAGAGCATACGGACGCAAGGCTGATTATTATTGATACTTTGCAGAAGGTAAGGGAAGTCGGTGGAGATAAATTCAGCTATGCAAGCGATTATGAAATTGTAACCAAGCTGAAAGCCTTTAGTGATGAGCATGGTATCTGCCTTTTGGTGGTACACCACACAAGAAAGATGGAGTCCTCTGACAGCTTCGATATGATTTCCGGCACTAACGGATTGCTGGGAGCTGCGGACGGAGCATTTGTTATGCAGAAGGAGAAGAGAACGGATAACAAGGCTGTATTAGAGGTGGCTGGGCGTGACCAGCAAGACCAACGGTTGCTTCTTGATTTTGACAGGGAACAATGTGTTTGGAAGCTGACAAAGGCAGAAACAGAACTTTGGAAAGAGCCTGCTGATCCTGTACTGGAAGCCATTGCAAAGGTGGTATCAGAGGAACAGTCATTGTGGAGAGGAACAGCTTCGGAACTGTTACAGCTTCTGCCGGATTTGGATATGCAACCAAACATTCTGACAAGAAAATTAAATATCTGTATGGAGCGTTTGTTTGTAGATTATGGTATCCGGTATGAAAGTAAAAGAGGACACAGTTCACGAGTGATTAAACTGACATTAGAGCAGAGGGCGTGACGATTGGTGACGATTGCGACGGTATTTTTTATAGCGGTGTCGGTATAGAAATAATCGTCGCAACCGTACGCAACCGTCACGGATGATGATGGAAAGGATGGATTGATGGGATTGAAAAATGTGCAGATTTCCGAGGAATTATTTATTGCACTCCTTAAATATCACTTGGTGGAAATAGATGCTGTTTTACCAGAGATAAAGAAAGGTTTGGAAGAAAAATTGGAAGCTATGGTAAAGCGGGATTTATATACAAAATATAAGACTGCACCAACCGAGGAAGAAAGAGAAAATGCGAGGCAGGAGTATCTGGAAAAGGTGGGAATGTACCGAAGCTTCCGATGGTAAATTTTTCCCTTCAGTGTGTAGGACGGGAGCGTGTCACGCTCCTGTATATGGCAGTTAATAAGAAAGCCGGATTAGGGTGTAATGGCAAAAGCGGACTACACTCACAAGCCCTCGGCGTTTGAGAGCGAAATACACCCATCGCACAAAACTTCGTTTTATGCTCTGTGTATTTCGCCCTTGCAGGGGGCAAAGGACAGCGTGGCTGTCCTTACAAATGCTAACGCATTTGTGGTTATGCCGGATACGGCAATAGGTTCGTAAACGGGCACCTAAGTGTCCACTCACGATAGCATAACCGCTATCATTTTTTCAAAGAAAGGGGGCAATGCCTATTGTAAGAAATTCATTTATACAGATGTCAAAACTGCCAAATGTAAAAGGCAGAATCAGTTATATATCGAGCAAAGCAAGACAGGAAAATTTGTACGCAGTTTATGAAACAACTGACCGTAAATTTTGGACAGAACTTGCTAGGTGCAATCAGGAGGAATTTAAGAAAAGTGGAACGGAAGGAACCTGCATTGAAGCCAGGGAGCTTATCATTGCGCTACCGGAAAGTTTCGTGGATTATGAGCCGGACAAGTTGCTGAAACTTTTCACGGAGCATTTCAAACAGAGTTACGGTGTGGAGTGTGTTTCAGCGTTGCACCATAATAAACGCAAGACCAATTATCATATCCATCTCATCTTTTCAGAGCGAAAGCTACTTGATGAGCCGGTGGAGAAGATTGCCACAAGAAATATGTTTTATGATGAAAATGGTAAGCATGTACGAACTAAAAAAGAGATACTGGATGAAGTCGGACAGCTTCGGAGTGGCTGTAAAATTATCCCTAAGGGCGAAGTGTACGAGCGTAATCTTTTCACTATCAAGGACAGCAGGTTTAAGAGCGACAGTTTCCTTGATGAAGTGAAACACTCTTACACTGATCTTATCAATATTTATGTGAAAGATGACAGGCAAAAGCTCAAGGTTTTTGACAGAAACGGTGTGTATCTGCCTACGAAAAAGATTGGTAAGAACAACCCAAAAGCGGAGCAGATAAAAACTGATAACCAGTACCGTGTCATGTGGAATCAGACGGTGGATAGAGCATTAATTAGCGGTGTGCCGGAGGGACAGATTTTGGAAGTGAAGCAGAGCGAAATCGGACAGAAAGTAAAGGCTTCCATTCAGAAGTCGGGAAGAAATCCGGCACTGCTAAAAAGCCTGATTATGACCGCTATTTATGCGTTGGAGCTTCTCATTGGCAAGGTGTTCAAGATGGCTTCACAAAAGGCAGATAAGGGCATAGAAACAGTTATTAAAGCAGAACCAGAACAGACACCTGTTAAAGAGATAAAATCATTTGTAAAAGCAGAGAGTGAGCTTGTGCCGGAAATGCCTAAGAAGTCAGCACTTGCTTCCAAGTATCAGAGACTTGCAGATATTTATAATAAACTGGAGAAACAAAATACAGCCATTTATGAGAGGGAACAGCAGCTTGCCAGCGTGGAGAAGAAGCTTGCTGGAACAAAGGGCATCTTTAAGGCAAAACAGCGTAAGGAGTTGCAGGAGCAGGCAGAACAGCTAAAGACACAGATAGCCAATATGAAACAGTACCTATCAAGTATGGTGCAGGGTTATGGATATAAGAATGTGAAGGAGTTTCTGGCTGAATACAGAGCGTCCAAAGCAGAGTATAGCGATTATCAGTCGGCAGTTGCAAAGTGGGAACAGCAGACCGGAAATAAGGCAGAACCGGACAGTTTAAAAGCAAAATTGCAAAGAAAGACACAGGAAGTAAGGGAACGAGAAAACAACAGACAGAGCCATCATTACAGGAGTGATAGAGGTGGCAGATAGGAGCAGTTTATGGAGAAACACATCATTGGAGAAAATGGAATTAGTTACACACTTGGAGAGGATGGATTGTATTATCCGGATTTGCAGATACCAGAAGGGACACACTATGAGATTGGTAAGTATGGACGGATGCGGTGGGAGTATTTGAAGAACCACCGCAGAGGGGAATATATCAAGCTACTTATGAATGGGAGATTGAATGAGTATTTGCATGAGGTTGATACACAATGTTATGAGAGATTAGAACTTCTTGTAGAGCAGATGAAAACCGGAACAGGGATTACGGAAGAATTAAAAGCTACCGACCAGATGAAGTGGGTAGGGCTGATGAATAATGTGAGAAGTTCGGCAGATGAAATCGTATTAAAAGAGTTGATATATGTGTAGTGTGGGTGCGGAGCGTAATGCTCCGCATTCTTAAATTCTTGGTGCAAAATAACTTCTGTTATGATATACTCATTTTGGACTAAGAGAAAAATTTGAAGTTTCTGTTGAGATATATGTAGTGTGAATGCGGAGTGTAATGCTCCGCATTTTGATTGGAAAAATATTTGATTAAGTGATAATAACGGGGGAGGGTATTGACAAACAGCGTCGAAGTATATATACTAACAATGACCACGTGGTCACCTGTGCTTGTTAGGAGGGATTTATCAAATGCCTACAAATCAATTTTTAAATTTAGAAGCAGAAAAACAGAATCGCATTATACAGGCAGCGATCACAGAGTTTGCACAAAATACATATGTCAATGCATCCACAAATCGAATAGTAAAGGCGTGTGGTATAAGTAAAGGTAGCTTATTTAAGTATTTTACAGATAAAGAGGATTTGTACTTCTTCTTATTGGATACTGTTATGTGGGAAATGCTACGGGATATAGAAAGTGATGTAGAGAATTTATCAACAGAGCTTTTTCAGAGAATTATAGATTATTCAGCCTTAGAGATATCTTGGTATATAAAGAATCCGGATAAGGGACGTTTGATAATGAGTGCAGTTACGGAGAAAAACGAAGAGATTTGCAGCAGGATAGCTGAGCGGTACGGTGCGCGGGAAGAAAACATATATTATGAAATGCTTAAAGGAATTGAGGGAAATGACTTCAGGATAGGTATAGATAAGATTGCGAAAATACTCAAGTGGGTTCTTGAAGGTTTTAATAAAACTTTTTTGGAAAAGGTAGATGTTAACAAAGAATCATTTGAATGCCTCAAGAAAAAATATATTCAAGAATTATCAGATTATATAGAAATTTTAAAAAATGGTTTTGTAGAAAGGAAAGAATAATATGTTCTGGAATGCAAAAAACGGAAGTGTGAAAATTGGTGATACACAGATGGAATATGTGTCTTTCGGATATGGAAGTAAGACATTTATAGTTCTCCCAGGTTTGTCGGACGGATTACTTACGGTTAAAGGAAAAGCATTATTGCTAGCGAAGCCTTATGTGAGGTTTTTCAAGGATTATACAGTGTATATGTTCAGCAGAAAGGATAAGATGCCTGAAAATTATTCCATACGTGATATGGCAGCGGATCAGGCCAAAGCTTTAGAAGAATTAGGAATATCAAAAGTGAGCATTATGGGGTATTCTCAGGGAGGAATGATAGCCCAGTTTCTGGCAATCGATTATCCGAAATTGGTAGAAAAACTGGTTATAGCTGTATCGGCACCAAGAGTAAATGACATAATACATAATGCAGTCAGTAGCTGGATAGAAATGGCAGCAAGTAGTGACCACAAAAGTCTTATGATAGATACTGCAGAAAAAATGTATTCGGAAAACTATCTGAAAAAATACCGAAAGATGTATCCGATTATAGGAAAAGTAGGAAAACCTCGCAATTATGATAGATTTATGATAAATGCCAAAGCGATTCTTTCCTTTGATGCTTATGAAGAACTAAATAAAATTGTCTGTCCGACATATATTATCGGGGGAGAGGAAGATAAGACGGTAGGTGTGAAGGCTTCTTATGAAATGAATGAACGAATAGAGAATAGCGTGTTGCATATTTACAAAGGATTGGGACATGCGCCCCATGAGGAAGCAGAGGACTTTTATCAAATAGTATATGATTTTTTAGAAGCATAAAAGCGTTTGTGGACACTGGAAACTTTCAGTTCTCAAATGACGAAATTTATAGGATTTAATAACTGTTATATTTTGTTATAGAAATCTCGTCAAACCATTGAAAATACTAAACTTTTCACAGGTGTCCTTTCCATTACATCTTGTATTGTGTTATATCGTTCTACCCTTGTTTACGAACCCTCATAAGGGAAAAAATAAGGGAAAGAAAATCTGGTAGCAACTTATAACAATTTATGAAAATGGCAGTTGGAACTGGATGAAATGCTTATAATACATTTCTATGAAAGGACTGATAAGATGAGATTGATATATGCAGACTATAACCCTCAAACGAACAGTATTGATGTAACCACACTTGAGAATTACATATTACGGATTGACTGTAATAAAGCAGAGGACGGTTTGAAAACTACTCCTTGCTCACAGAATTCACTTAACGCATTAGCTATAGATAAGCCACTTGAATATGCTCGGCTTGCTTTAGATGGAGAAATGCAAGTGTGGGTGGATGCGATTGATAGTTTGGAAGTCTGGTGATTTTTTATAAATAAGTTTAATTTATATCTAAAAAACTTATGTTTAATTTATATCTAAAAAACTTATTGACAATGTGCACTATCAGGAGTATTATCAATAACAATTATTAAAAAATTACGAAAGGAATTAACACGATGCAGAATAGTTATAGATTTCCACAGCCAAATAATTATGTTGTCAATCCCGTCTATAACTGGCAGTTGGGATTTATTGCTGATGGAAAAATATTGCATTGTGAGAATTCGATTTCCTATAGGATGAAACTAAATTGATAGTAGGAAGGTTTTTCATAATAAATATTTTGCAAGTAAATTTTGCACCATCAGATGATAGAAATATTGTTTGATGGTGCTTTTATTATATTTACAAGGAGGAAAAGGATATGGAGTTCAAATTAGCTAAGAAATGTGACGCAGAAAAGGTATATGCACTTGTACAGGAGACTATCAAGGTGGTCTATCCGAAGTACTACTTGAAAGAAATTGTAGATATGTTTTGTGAATTTCATAATCGTGAAAATATTATAAAGGATATTGAAGTTGGAAATACATACATTTTAGCGGAAAATGAAGAGATAATTGGCACCGGAACAAAGAATGGAAATCATATTACAAGAGTTTATGTTTTGCCGGGGGTTCAAAAAAGAGGCTATGGAACTTTTCTTATGAATCAGTTGGAAGAACTGATAAAGGAAAAGTATGATTGTGTTGATATAGATGCCTCGTTGCCGGCTTGCAGATTATACACTAATTTAGGTTACAAAACCGTAGATCATGGAATTTGGGAATGTAAAAATGGTGTAATACAGGTTTATGAAATCATGAAAAAACAATTAATAAGCGAACCATTAGAGCAGCTAATCATAAGACCATATAAGCCAAAAGATGCAGAGGCGATAGTAAGCTGGATTAAAGATGAAAGGGCTCTTCGCAAATGGAGCTCTGACAGATATGGTGAGTACCCAATAACAGCGGAGGATATTAACTATAAATATCTGAAATGTAATGGTGATTGTGAGGAACCGGATAATTTTTATCCCATAACAGCTATGGATGCAAGCGGTCCGGTTGGTCATTTGATAATGCGCTATACGAATAAGGCAAAGACAATAATCCGGCTAGGATTTATTATTGTTGATGACAGTAAGCGTGGTCTGGGTTACGGGAAAAGAATGATACAGATGGCGATGAGATATGCCTTTGATATGCTGAAAGCAGAAAAAATCACCTTGGGAGTATTTGATAACAACCCTTCGGCATATTATTGCTACAAAGCAGCCGGATTTAAAGAAATCCCCATGAAAGAAGATGTAGTCTTTGAAATACTCGGAGAAAAGTGGAAATGCATAGAATTGGAGGTAAACAAGGAATGAATTACTTAGAAAACTATTACGCAAATTATGATGAAGAAGGAAGATTAGCCAGCAAACATGGGCAAGTGGAGTTTTTGACTACTATGAAGTATATCCATGAATTTATTGGTGGTACAGAAATGAAAAAGATACTGGAGGTCGGAGCAGGAACGGGAAGGTATAGCATTGCACTTGCACTGGAAGGGCATGAAGTGGATGCATTGGAATACACTACTCACAATTTGGAGATTATGAATTCGAAAATTGAAGGTATAACAAATATTAGAACCTATCAGGGAACTGCTCTGGATTTATCCGGATTTGCGGATGAATCCTTTGATATTACGCTTGTGTTAGGTCCGATGTATCATATGTATACAAAGGAGGATAAGCAGAAGGTATTGGAGGAGGCAATTCGTGTTACCAAAAAGCAAGGACATATTTTGGTGGCATATTGTATGAATGAAGCTACCATGATTCAGTTTACCTTCAAAGCAGGAAAGATATGGGATTGTGTTAATAATCATATGTTAACCGATGATTTCAGATGTATATCAGAAGAAAAAGATTTGTTTGAGATGGTTAGATTAGAAGAAATTGATGAATTGAATGCTTGCTTTGAAAATGTAAATAGAATAAAGATTGTAGCCGCAGATGGAGCGACAAATTATATGCGAGAATGCGTTGATGCAATGGATGATGCAACTTTTGATATGTGGATGAGATATCATTTTTCGATATGTGAGAGAATGGATTTGATTGGGGCTACGAATCATGCTTTAGATATTTTGGTAAAAAATCGATAAGTAATTGTTGGTATTAGAGAAAAAACGGAGGATACATATGTTGGAGCTACGAAAAATGAATTTGCAAGATATAAAAGAACAGTGGGAATATGTCACTGCATTGCCGAAGGATGAAAATGGATTAACCAATCCCTACGAGGGAATAACTTTTGAAGAATATGAAACTACTGTATTGCCGGAGCTTATGATGCACGAGAATCCAGTTGGTATGCCCGAATGGTTTGTAGCGGAAACTTATTATTATTTGTGGGACGAGCAAGTGCTTGTGGGGGAATATAGGATTCGGCATTATTTGACAGAGGCGCTTAAAGTTGGTGCTGGTCATATCGGATATAGTATTAAAAAAGAGTATCGCGGTAAAGGATATGGGACTAAAGGATTAGCAATGGTTTTGGACATCGCACGGGAAATAGTGCCGGAGGATAAGATATACTTGAGTGTATTAAAAAGCAACATTCCGTCTTTTAAAGCTATCAATAGTAATGGCGCATACATAGCGGATGAAGATGAAACACATTATTTTATGAGAGTGAAAAAATAATGAGATCAAATTGTGATGGAGGATAACATGATGGAACCAGATAAAATGGAGTTGATTAGGATTGGTGCAGATGACGCTGAGGAACTATGGAAAATGCAGGTGGAGGCTTTTTCTTCACTGTATGAAAAGTACCAGGATGCAGATACTAGTCCGGCTACAGAGAAAATAGATAAGGTTCAGATGAGATTAAATCAGTCATTTACATATTTCTACTTTATTGTGGCTGATGGGAAAAAAGTAGGTGCAATACGAGTTGTTGACAAAAATGAAGAGGGAAAGGCAAAAAGGATTTCTCCAATATTTATCATGAATCAATACAGAAATAATGGCTATGCACAAAAGGCAATGAAATTGGTTGAAGAGATTCATGGAATTTCAAATTGGGAGTTAGATACAATTTTACAAGAAGAGGGGAATTGCTATTTATATGAGAAAATGGGGTATCAGAAAACCGGAAAAACGAAAAAGATTAATGATAGAATGACATTGGTGTTTTATCAGAAAATGTAAGGTTAAAACTAGAGGATAGTTCATCAACATCATTATAAATGTCTATATAAAGGGGCGATTATCTCGCCCCTTTATCTCTGCTTCGATAAGGTTGCTTGGCATTCTGCATACCAGCCTTTTCTTTATATCGTTGTATCTTTTCGTGCATGGTTTCAGCTTTGGGAGTGGCGTGCTCTCCGTAGGCTTCTTTCCATTTGTCGCATTCTTTCTGATATGCATCTGTGGCACGCTGTGCGGTATAAAATGCTGTATAGAAATCCTGCACTGTTGCAAATCCATGCTGTCTGACAATACCGGATAATCCGGCTTTGAGGGTTCGGATTTCCACGTTTTTGGTGGCAATTCTGCTTTCAAGCTCTTTTTTCTTGGTGAGCCTTGCAAGTCCCTTCAAATCGCCAAATTCAAGCTCCAGTTTATTCCGTTCACGCTCGGCTTCAAAGATAAGGCTATTTTGTTTATCAAGAGTAACCTTGATTTTTTGAAGTCTTGGGAAAGCGGCGGCTTCCGGTGGCATAACCGGTCTTGGAGGTATCTGTGGTTTGGGCTGTTCAGCAACCTCTGCTTTCGGAGCAGTTGCGGTAACTGTAACGCTTGGTGGCTTAGGCTCTGTTATTGTTTCCTTAGCCGGAGCTGTAACTATATCTGCGGTATCCACAGCTTTTATATCAGCTTTACTTCCATATTCTTTTTCAAGAGCTTCATGGAACAGTTTGTTTTTCAGCTCCCTTGCGGCGGTCAGTATCTTGGAAATCAGAAGTGCAAGTCGCATAGTTGCCTTTATGATGATGTTGGCAAGTAAGTCTGGTTGTCTGCCCCATGCGTCAATGGATTGTCGGATACGGTCTGTGATAAATTCTTTCTTTATCTGCCGTATCTCATCCTCCGGCACTTGGCTGACTAAGGCTCGGTCTACTTTGTGATTCCACATCATACGCACCTCATTATCTTCCTTTATCTGTTCTGCTTTGGGATTATTCTTACCGATTTTCTTGGTGGCAAGATATAATCCGTTTTTATCGAATACATGGAGCTTATTCTTATCGTCCTCTATCAGAAGATTGATAAGGTCGGTATAGAAGCGTTTCGCTTCGTCCAGATAATGCTCCTGCTTGAACAGCTTGTTCTTGGCGGTAAACAGGGTTCGCTCATAGACTTCGCCTTTTTTGATAATCTTACAGCCCTTGCGGACATTCCCGCTATCATCCAGTATCTCTTTTTTGGTGCGTACATGCTTTTTTTGTTCGTTGTAGAACATATTGCGTGTTGCAATCTTTTCGATGGGGTCCGGCAACAGTTCCCTTTCAGAAAAGATGAGATGGATATGATAGTTGGTCCTGCGTTTGTTGTGGTGCAGAGCTGATACACATTCTACACCATATTTTTCCTTAAAGCGGTTGGTAAACAACTGTAACAGTCTGTCAGGATCATAGAGGTCAGGAAAAGATTCGGGTAATGCTATAATCAGTTCCCTCGCCTCGATACATTTTCCCTCTGTACCGCTTTTTAGAAATTCCTGCTGATTAAATCTGGCAAGCTCCGTCCAGTAGTGGCGCTCTGTGGTTTCACAGACTGCATAGAGATTTTCCTGCTTGGATTGACTGGATATATAAGTAATCCTGCCACGGACATTGTGGAGCTTGCTCATCTGAATAAATGAATTTCTTTCGATAGTGCTTCCTCCTCTCGTAAATGTTACTTAGGGAAAGAGGTGGAAGGAT
>Ga0116152_10003611_pt1 | contig 12392 bp, 12 predicted proteins | sample AD_UKC119_MetaG_FD_89894 | JGI IMG/M metagenome (GOLD analysis project Ga0116152, IMG submission 89894) | Active sludge microbial communities of municipal wastewater-treating anaerobic digesters from Hong Kong - AD_UKC119_MetaG | ecosystem: Engineered > Bioreactor > Anaerobic > Digestate...
ACGCACGTTTAATTTGCAGATGCAAAACCAAAATAAAACAGGGTTGCTATAGCAGCATATTGACTAATCATCAAGAAAATTCAAACAACAGCAGGCTTCATGTGTTTATGTTGACAGCACAGAGCACAGCGTAAAAGCTTATTTAAACAGAGCAAAAAATTATTTTAACCTGCAAAACATATGATTCATTTTCTCATTCCTCTCCGTTCAGCCCAAACCACTTCTGACTGGCCCAAGATTCAGCATCTTCTGAATTTAACGCTTGCGTCAGTTTTTAATCAAACAAGTGCTGAATTTAAAGTAATGATAGCCTGTCACGAAAAACCTGATATCAGCAGCGAATTTGCAAGCAGGGTAAGTGTATTTCAGGTTGATTATCCAGCCCCTGTTACGTCAGAAGAACAAATGATTGACAAATATTACAAAAAGCGCCTGATGATGAAGGAAATGCAGCAATACCAGGGTGGATATGTAATGTTCACTGATGCTGACGATCTGATTAGCAACCGGCTGGCCGCATTTGTTCACCAGGAAGCCAATAACAATAATGACGGTTGGTATTTTGAGAATGGCTATGAGTTTCATTACGATAAAAATCTGGCAAAGAAAGCTCCAAAATTCTACAGAGTTTGCGGTACCAGTTATATCATACACTTTAAACCATCCGAATTACCTCAAACATGGGAATTTAACGGTTATAAAAGAGAAAACCGATACCTGTTTGATCACGGTCATAACGAATGGCTTACGAAATTTCAGGAAGCGGGAAAAATACTCAAGCCGCTTCCTTTCAGAGGAGCCATGTATGTGATTAACACAGGTGAAAATTACATGGCTGGCTCCACTGGCTTTAAAAGACACATCCTGCGATGGCTTACACCCGGTAAAACACCTGACAACCAACTAAAAGCTGAATTTAAAATTCCTGAAATCCCCCAATAACCCCTGCTTATGGATAACTCAGAAAAAGCGGCATTTATCATTCCTGTTTTCAATAAATACAGCTTTACTGAAAAGTGTTTGTTGAATCTGCAGCCCTTTAATTCAAAATTTGACATTATTGTGGTGGATGATGGTTCGTCTGACGAAACCAGCACGCGCATATCCGCCGATTTTCCATGGGTTCATTTGTTAAAAGGCAATGGGAATCTTTGGTGGAGCGGCTCCATCAATAAAGGAATGGAATATGCTTTCAGGCAACTGTACAGCACCTATGTCATCTGGTGGAATAACGACATTATTTGTGCCAGCGACTATATGGAACAGGTTGAACTTCTTACAAAACTATATGGGCCACATACTGTTCTTGGTTCAAAAATATATATTTCCGGCAAAGAGAATATCATCTGGTCAATGGGAGGTTTCTTCAACAGAATAAATGGTGATAAGGACATGTTTGGCCTTAACCAGCCTGATTCAGAAGAATACTGCAAACCATTCAGTGCCGACTGGCTCCCTGGAATGGGCACCATTATCAGCCGGGAAATTTTTAACAAAACAGGGCTGCTGAATGAAACTGATTTTCCACAATATCACGGCGATAGTGACTACACGCTCAGAGCCCTTTATGCCGGATTTAATATAGTAGTTCATCCAAATCTGAAAATATGGAACGACAAAAGCAGTTCAGGATTAATGCACAACGGGCATTGGAGTAAACTTTACGAATCCCTCATCAGTATCCGTTCAAACTACAATGTAAAGAAGGAACTGAAATTTTACAAATTACACGCTCAATCCATTAAAGCATATCGTGCACTGCTGTTGAAATATTCGAAATACATCGGCGGTTTCCTGAAATGGAAATTACTAGGCCTGTTCAAAATAAAAAAGCAGCATTGATAAATTCAGCAATCAAACATGGGAGAAAAAAAATTAAATGCTTACATCTATCCAAATACCAAAATAAGGGTAAACAAAGAGTTATACAATCCTTATATTGACGATTTGGTGCAGGCTTTTGGAAATTACTTCCACTTTTTAAATGCTGGCGACAAAACAAACAAAGGCATATTAAACATGCTTTTTTACTTTCGCCGCACCGATATACTTTTCCTGAACTGGATTGAAAACCTGCCCGATAAACGATTCGGAACACTTCAATCTGCATTATTTATTCTGCTGCTTTATGCCTACAAACTCTCCGGCAAAAAAGTAATCTGGACAGTTCATAATAAAGAATCGCACAATAACAGGGGGCAATTTATGAAAAACCTGTTTTTCAGGCTTCTCCCTTTAAAAACTGATAAAATGATCACCCACTCCACCGAAGGAATCACTTATATTGAAACCATAGCTCCGGGAATGGGTCATAAAGTAATGTATTTCCCACATCCTGTTAAAAACCGGATGAATCTCAAAAAAAACAATCAACCCACAATTGACATACTGATATGGGGGACCATAGCAGAGCACAAAGCTATTGATAAATTTCTGGCCTATTTGTATGAGCAAAAATTGGAGAACAAATATGCCATACACATTATTGGCAAGATTTACTCCCCTGATTATGCAGATGTTATAATGAAATATGCCAACGACAAGATTATCATTGAAAACCGTTTTGCGACGCAGTCTGAGTTGTCTGAATTAATTAATCAATCGTCGATAATACTTTTTACTTACGAAAGTAAGTATGTTTTAAGTTCGGGTGTATTAATGGACACAATCGCACAGGGCGGTTTTTCGGTAGGCCCCTGCACAGGAGCATTTTCGGACCTTGAAAAGGAAGGTATTGTAAAAACCTTCAGTTCGTATCCTGAACTTATCAGTATCATAAATGAAAAAACCAATGCTCCCTCGGTTTCAAATGACATTTTTACCAGCTTTATCACCCGCTATAGCTGGGACAATTTCGCCCGGGCATTCCACCATCATCTGAATTCCCCCAACGCCATATCTTCAAAAAAAAAGCCATGAAATATGTAATTGTTATTCCTGCAAAAAACGAAGCTGAAGGCATTTCAGTTACCATTGACTCTATTCTGAGCCAAACCCTGCTTCCTGAAAGTGTGCTTGTACTTGATGACGGTTCAACTGATCAAATGCGCAGTGTAATCGAACATTACATGGCTAAATCGTCATTGATTCAATATTATTTTAATGAGCAGAGTGAAACAACCTACGTGCTTGGCGGAAAAATTGTAAAACTATTTCTAAAGGGCAAATCGCTGATAGACAGTCAGAACATTGAATACGACTTCATTGTAAAAATGGATGCTGATATTCGGTTTGGCCCGCAGTTTATGGAGGCCATTGCCCTTAAAGTCAAGTCCGACAACTTTGGGATTGTATCCGGGACTCCATTTGCGATTGAAAATGACCGTAAAGTTTTCATTATCAGTCCAGAATGGCATACGAACGGCGATTTCAAAATATATAACAGGAAATTTCTTGAATCATCTGAAAATTTTCCCAAAGACCTCGGGTGGGATTGCGCCGATAACTTGCTGGCTATTGAAAAAGGATTCTCGACTGCAGCTTTCAGAGATATCAACTACGAACAAAACAGGCCCATTGGCAGATTTTCATCTAAAAAAGGTAGAAAAAGGCAGGGACTGGGAGCTTATAAGCTTGGATATAGCTGGAGCTATTTAACACTTAAAGTTCTGCACGATTTGGTTAAACCGCCTTTTATCACAGGATCGTGGTTTTATCTTTCAGGATATTTTGAAGGCAAACTAAAAAAAATGCCCAAAACGGTTAACCATAATCAGCAAAAATTACTGCGCAAGCTTATGTGGCAAAGTTTCAGTCAACGATTAAAAAACAGAAATTTCTTTATTTTCCAGCTTTTTTCAAACACATCACAATCAGGAAAAGCATGAAACAGAAATTCTACTTCGTCCACATTGATTTGCTTAATACCCGGGAGGCGCTTGAAACCTGCTCAACCTTGCTTAAAGGGCCTAAAAGCAGCACCCTCTTTTTTATAAATGCCCATTGTTTTAATATTGCAGTCCGCAACAAACAATATTACAATTCATTACAACAGGCCGACCTGCTTCTGAACGATGGTATTGGCATGAAAATAGCAAGTTGGTTTGCAGGTATCCGTTTTAAAGAAAATATGAATGGTACTGATTTTATTCCTAAATTAATTGACCAGGCTCATTCAATTTCTACAAGTGTTTATCTGCTTGGAGCTAAACCGGGGATAGCATCCATAGCTGCTGAAAAAATAAACAATCGGGCAAAAAGCAAGCTTGTTGTTGGTTATAGCGATGGATATTTTAATCAAAATCAGGAATCCGAAATCATTGATTCGATCAGGCAAAGTAAGGCTGGTTTGCTGATTTTGGGAATGGGTGTTCCCATGCAGGAATTGTGGATAAGTGAGCATATCCATAAACTGCCTGACGTAAAACTGGCAGTTGCAGGTGGTGCCATTATTGATTTTATGTCAGGCAACATCAAAAGAGCTCCCAGGTGGATGCAAACCTCTGGTCTTGAATGGTTTTACAGATTTCTTCATGAGCCAGCCCGGCTCTTTAACAGGTATTTTATCGGAAACTTTGTGTTTTTTGCAAATATTCTGAAATTCTCATTGAGCAAAAGCCGGGATCGGCACTAACTTTTTCTCAGCATCAAAGAATTGCTTAACAAGGAGAACAACACTAAACCTAACTATGGCCATCTTGCAGGTTCTTTATTTTCAATGATTGTTCCCAATATCTTTAAATAGCATGCAAATAATGAACAATTCACAAGCGGCACTGTTTTTGTTTTCTCCGAACTGAAACAATACATAATGGGTCTTCCAAAAATCTCCATCGTTACGCCATCTTTTAATCAGTCAAGATTTCTTGACGATACCATTCATTCAGTATTGGATCAGAATTATTCTAATCTTGAATATGTAATTATTGATGGCGGAAGCACTGATGGTTCGGCAGATATCATTAAAAAACACGAAGACAGGCTGCATTATTGGACAAGTGAAAAAGATACAGGCCACGGGAATGCAATCAATAAAGGTTTCTCAAAAACCAGCGGAGAAATAATGGGTTGGATTAACAGTGACGATAAGCTAACACCCTGGTCATTAAATGTGGTAGCTGAAATCTTCAACCTTTTTCCTGAAGTTGAATGGATTGTTGGCTTTAATTCGTGGTGGAATGAAAATGGAGCAATGACAAACGCTTCGCGTGTGCCAAAAAATATTTATGATTTTTTGCTAGGAAAATATGGCTGGATCCAACAAGAATCTGTTTTCTGGCGCCGGAGTCTCTGGGAAAAAAGCGGTGGATTTATCAATGAAGACTACAAATTCATGGTTGACGGAGAACTATGGACAAGATTCTTTTTACACAGCGAACTATACTCAGTAGACTGCATTTTAAGTGGTTACAGATTTCACTCAGAAAATCGGGCAAAAAACTACTATGATACCTGTATTAACGAAATGGACACAGCCATCAATATCATGAAAACTAAATGTTCATCTGATATCATTCATAATTACAAAAAGCTCAGGTTTGTCAATCGTTTAGTTGGCAACTCTTTTCTTCATGAATATCCCGTTTCTAAAATGATAAGTAATTACTTTATTCCAAAAACCTTTGCAGCCGCCGCATACAAAAATATCTACTATGATAATGGCCGCTGGAATGCCAGAAATCTACCATTCACTCTATAACTTTTACTGCCATTTTACATAAGACTTGCTAAGTTTAGCTAGTCAGTAATAATGCCTTCTTTTTATGGGTAAAAAAATAATTGTCAATAGCAATAAATCAGTCAATGCTATATAGAAAAAGTTTACATTTGAATGTATTCAATTGATTGTAAGGCAAAAGGAAAGATTCACACCTCTTTTAAATCAGAAAGAGAAATGAACGCAAACCACCTCTTGGCCCAAAAGGAAACTCAGAAATTTCTGAATGGCAGCATTAGCAACATACCCGTATTGATTTTAATCAAAAAAAATTAAACAATGCTTGTTTGTAATTGTTAAAAACTACGACTAAACAAGTTACAGTCTGTATGCCCTGACATTAATCTAAAAACAGACCTCAACTAATGATAAGCGAACGCGAAGATTTAGGAAGCCGAATATTTGGAATTATCATAACGATAGTTTCAGTATTTGCTTTTATCGGAGCATTTCAGTTTATTCGCATATACTTTAGCGGGGCAGTTTCATACAACAGCCAGTATTTAACATTGGGCATGTTTATCATCCCTCTGTGGTACCTGGGCGTTTACCAAACCAATCTCACCAAATTTTACAGGGCCAAAGACTCAATCGTCATTTTGATTGAGAGCTTGCTGTTTGTAGCCACCGGCACCGGATTTCTCGCATTGCTGATGATATTGCTGAATCTAAAACAGATAAACAGTGCAGTTTTAATTGCATTTGCTGTAATTGATTTTGTGCTGTTGAATATCATCATCATGCTTTCATACCGCTACCATAAAAATCTCCTTGACAAGGGGATGAACACGCGTAATATTATACTGATAGCAGACCAAAACTGTGTAGACTTCATTGAAAGACTTTACCTCCATAAAGAATGGGGATTCAGAATAATGGCCATTATTTCGGATTCCGAATTAATTTCAGAAGTATTTGGGAGCAGGGTTAAAGTGATACAACAAACCAAAAGTCTGCCATGCCTCATCAAATTTCATGTAGTGGATGAAGTTTTGTACTGCCGCAACGACATAAATCAGGAAGAGATCAAGAAAATGGTTTACGCCTGTGAAGAAATTGGGGTAATTTTCAGGATGCAGTCGTCATTTTTCCACATGTCGGCTACCAAAACCTTTTTAAGTTATTTTGATGATGTCCCTTTTTTGTCATTCATGAACACACCAGCCAACAGGGTTGCTCATCAATGGAAATTTGTAGTTGATTTAATTGCTGCCTTTTTTATTTTGCTGATATGGTCACCCGTGTTATTGATTTTGGCAGCCATCATAAAATTAACATCAAAAGGCCCGGTAATTTTTAAGCAAAAGCGCATCGGACTCAGGGGACGTGAATTTAACATTTACAAGTTCAGAACAATGGTTCAGGACGCTGAAAAGCTCAGGGAATTGCTTGAAGCGCAAAACGAAATGGATGGCCCGGTTTTTAAAATTAAGAATGACCCCAGAGTAACTGCCATCGGGCGTTTTATGAGAAAAACAGGGCTTGATGAAGTTCCACAGTTCTTTAACGTACTCAAAGGCGACATGTCGCTGGTTGGACCCCGGCCACCACTGCCCAAAGAGGTAAAACAATATGAACGCTGGCAGCTCAGACGACTTTCCATGCGTCCTGGCATAACATGTATCTGGCAAATTGCGCCCAATAGAAATAACATTTCATTTGAAGAGTGGATGAAACTCGACCTTCAGTATATCGACTCATGGTCTTTTAAAATGGATATCTTACTTTTAATTAAAACCGTTCAAACGGTTGTCAGAGGCTCAGGACAGTAAAACAAGCCCTTGCAACAAACCAATAAACACTTGTTTTTCAGTCATTAACAATATTTTTTATCTTTACCAATAAACATCAAAACGCCAAACAGTTAAAAAAAATACTGAGCAATCAGACAAGAGTTCAAACAAATTTAATTTAAGTAAAAAGATGAATAACAGTATCAAATCCCGTTCACTCCTGATATTTATGCTTGCCATGCTCACATTGGGTTCATGCGTGCCTCAGGAAAAACTGAAATATGTTCAGGACGAAACAACAACCATCCTTAAATCGGAGTACAACCATGCCCGGCTTATTAAACGAATTCAGCCTTTCGACAATCTTTACATTAAAGTGCTGAGCATAGAAGAAGCCACGGCCAGAATATTCAGCAATGAAAGCAACCTCACGGGCGGGCTTAACATTAACCTGATTAGCTATACGGTTAACGAGCAGGGAAATATTGACTTCCCTTTTGTCGGAGAAATTAATGTCAACAATTTAACCCTCAAGGAAGCCAAAGAAAAAATTGAGAAGGAGCTTAGCCAGTATCTGAGCAACACATCCATCACAATCAAATTTGTCAACAGCAACATCACCGTATTGGGAGAAGTGAAAAACCAGGGAGAATTTCCGTTTTTTAAAGACCAGCTTAACATATTTCAGGCCATTGGATTTGCCGGGGGTATAACAGATTACGGCGACAAAAGCAAGATTACCCTGGTGAGAGAGAAAAATGGAATAATCCAGTATTATTCAGTAGATTTAACCGATAAAAACATTGTAGAAACAGACTTTTTTTATCTCCAGCCTAACGATATAGTTATTGTAGAACCTATCAAAACCAAATTCAGAAACCTGCGCACTTTCACATATTCCACACTACTGGCAACAGCCACAACTCTTGTAACCATCTTGTACTTTTTCAGATAAATAACACCATGAAAAAATCAGAGGAAATATTTCAGCAAAAAACAGACTACAAAGACCTGATATTTAAATTAATAAGATATAAATACTGGTTTGTAATTTCTGCTGTTCTTGTTTTGGGTGCAGCTTATCTGTTTAACAAAACAGCAACCACAATTTTCAGAAACCAAACTGTGCTCCTGCTTAACGACGACGAGAAAAACTCATTTCTGACATCGCAGGATATCATGAAGGGTTTTGGCATGTTTGCAGGCAACAAGAATATTGAGAACGAACTTGGAGTTCTGAATTCATTTACTTTAATCAATGATGCTATAGTTGAGCTTAACCTTGAAAGCAGCATTTACCAGGAAGACTACAAATATGGGAATCTTCTTAAGTATGAATTTTTTCGCCGCGATAAAGAAATATACCCCAACCCTCCCATAAAAATAAGTATTGACAAATCCAGTGTTCAACCGATTAACTTTCCTTTTAACTTCAGAATACTGAATGACAAGGAAATAATGATAGACGCTTTTGGTCTGAATGTACCCATATACGACTATTTGCAGGAGGATGTCATATTTTTAGCTGACACATTCAGAATCAAAGGCATCTATAAATTCGGAGAAGAAATAAAGGGTAAAAATTACAGTTTTAAAGTTCATTTGGCCAACAACAACGCCATAAACGAATGGAAAGACCAAAAAGCCTATTTTGCCTTCAATAATCTTAACGACCTTACGCTACAATACCTCCGCTCTATTTCTGCAGTGAACACCTCAAAAACATCATCATTGGTTGAAATATCAATGGTAGGTGACAACAGGTATAAAATAACGGACTTTTTGAATACACTATCAAACGCCTATCTTGAGCGAAATCTGGAAAAGAAAAACCGGATAGCTATCAATACGGTTAAGTTTATTGACAGCCAGATAACTGAAGTATCTGACTCGCTCACCTATGCCGAAAGCAAACTGCAGAATTTCAGAACATCAAACAGGGTAATGGACTTAAGTTTCCAAGGGCAAAAATCATTTGAAAAGATGAATGAACTTGAAAATCAGCGCGCTATACTTATCATGCAAAAAAAATATTATGATTATATCAGCGAATATTTTGATAAAAACCGCGACATGTCTGATTTGATTGCCCCCTCTTCAATGGGAATTCAGGAGCCACTTTTAAATCAATTGATATCGCAACTGATCACTTTAAATTCAGAAAGAACAAATTTGCTCAACAGGGGCAACACCAAAAATCTGTTTCTGAACAATATTGAGATTCAGATTGCCAACTTAAAAAAGACCATTCAGGAGAATATAACCAACAACAGGGCCACTACAAATATTGCACTTCAGGACATTGAAAACAGAACAGCCAAGATATCCAGTGAAATGTCGAGGTTACCATCGACGGAACGACAACTATTTGGCATTGAAAGAAAATTTAAGCTTAACGACGCCATTTACACTTACCTTTTGCAGAAGCGTTCTGAAGCTCAGATAGCCCGCGCCTCAAATGCACCTGATTACGAAGTCATAGATCCGGCCAGGCACGTGACCAGTAGCATTGTTTTTCCCAAGAAAAAACTCAACTACATCATTGCTTTACTTGCTGCACTTGCTATTCCGTTTATCATTATTCTGATAATGGACTTTATGAACATGAAAATTTCAAGTAAAAAGGAAGTAGAATCACTAACAAATTTCCCTATACTTGGTCATGTATTTCACAACGAGAGCAAGCAAAAAATTGTCATATCCGATGCCGCTAACTCTCCAATATCTGAATCATTCCGAAGTATAAGAACCAATTTACAGTTTTACACAAAAGGTATTGACAAACAGGTTATTCTGGTAACATCTTCATACAGTGGCGAAGGTAAATCATTTGTTTCCCAGAATTTAGCTTCAGTTTTTGCCTTATTTGGGAAAAAGACACTCTTAATAGGATTTGATTTACGAAGACCGAAACTGTATCAGGATTTCAACTTATCGAACAAGACAGGCATGAGCACAACGCTCATTAACAAGGCTGCCATTCCCAATATCATACAACCAACGCACATTCAGAACCTGGACTATATTTCAGCAGGGCCTGTACCACCTAACCCGCTTGAATTAATAGCTTCAGAGCGAACCGATGAAGTATTTGCCGAACTCAAGGAAATTTACGATTACATCATTATCGATTCACCTCCTGTTGGAGTAGTATCTGATGCTTACCTGCTGATGAAATACTCTGATGTTAACATTTATGTTGTCAGGCAAGGATACACGCACAAAGAAGCTTTCCTGAATAACACCAAACAAATGCAACAAAAAAACATCAAACATGTGAGTGTTGTAATCAACGACGTAAAAGCCAGGGGAATGATGTATGATTATGGTTATGAATACACTTATTATAACGAGGAAAATCAAAAATCATTTCTTGATTTTTTCCGCAAAAGCCAAAACAAGAAAAAAAGCAAGTCAACAAAAAAATAGATAACTTCATCTGTGTTTTTATAAAAGCCTTCTCAATTGAGTAAGGCTTTTTTTATGTAGACAAATTCCCCAATACGGGGAATGATTTGACCCGAAAATCCTCTATCCTATTAAGACTAATTTTAAATTACTAAATCTATTTAAGCACCTGATTAGCTCAATTCGTTACCCTGCCCGCCTGTACATCTGCCTTAAGTTTAGAGAAGACCAATTTTTGAAAAAAGAGGATACCAATGGCACAATTTTCAATAAGCATATGTGACCGGTATGAAATCATCAACACATTTTGATACCGACAAAAAATCAATGCATTCTGAGTATCCATGAACAATCGTTGAATTTTGGCCTGACTATCTATCTGGGAAAATGCCAACAATAAAAAAGGGCGCTTCATGACACATCAATTTGCAACAATCGGGGATTAATAAAAAAACAATTAAAATGAACGACAGAACTGCTAACTCAATGAAGAATGAATACAAAGTTAAATTGAGATTTATAGTTTTAACCTTGTTCCTTGTAGTTTTTTACACATCACTGCTATTTAGTGCCACGGTTTACATTGACCCGGGATACTCAGGAACTACACAAAACGGCAATATTCAAACGCCCTACAGCTCATGGGCCCAGGTAAGCTTTGCCAATGGTAATACATACCTGCAAAAACGAGGAACGACCTACACAACTTCAGGAAAAATATTTGTTTATCAGAAATCAAACATTACGATTGGGGCTTATGGCAGCGGAGCCAGACCCATTATTATCAGTTCGGGGGGATCTGGTACTAAAGTGGTAGACATCGGGTTCTCACAAAATTGCACAGTTTCAGATCTTGAAATTGCCTCAACGGGCAACGCCACTACCTGCATTCTTATAGCAGGAGCAAGTAGTTACAACAACACCATTGATAATTGTATACTTCGAAACTGTCAGTGGGGGTTCAGAGCAACTTCAGGGTTTGATAAAATTAAACTTACCAATACTGAAATACACACCATTTCAGATGACGGAGTTTTCATTCAGGATGTGACCAATGTTGAAATTTCAAATTGCAACATTCATGATGTAAACATGAACTGGTATTATGTTGGCCATTCGCAATCTCAGGCAGCCGGCGATGGTATTCAATTGTTGGGCAATTGCAACAACTTCATCATTCACAACAACATAATCAACCGCTCCAATTCGGGAAACAAATTCAGTATTATTGTCAACAGTGACACTCCCAATAATGCCACAGGGGTTATAACTCATAATATCGTCACCACTCCATTATCTGAAGGTGATGGCGGGGCAGGAATATATCTGGGTGCAGGAAATAACATCTTAGTTGAGCACAACACCATACAAGGGGAGCTTGATGGTATATACAATCACACTCCGGGTTTAAAAATTCTTGGAAATGTTTTTCAAAACCTGCCGGTTGGGGTTAATTCATTAAACAGCACTTCAACTATTTACATTGCAAACAATACATTTCACAATGTAAGAACTCAAATAAAAGGAGCCAACATTCATGTCGTCAATAATATTTTTAATCTTACCCAAACCGGCGATGTGGCTATTTACAAATA
>Ga0116152_10003616_pt1 | contig 12381 bp, 6 predicted proteins | sample AD_UKC119_MetaG_FD_89894 | JGI IMG/M metagenome (GOLD analysis project Ga0116152, IMG submission 89894) | Active sludge microbial communities of municipal wastewater-treating anaerobic digesters from Hong Kong - AD_UKC119_MetaG | ecosystem: Engineered > Bioreactor > Anaerobic > Digestate...
CCCTTCTCGGCGAACAGGCGCAGCGCGACGGCGAGGATCTCCCGGCGGTGCCGGGCCGACTCGCGTTCGCGGCGGGAGGGGTTCGGGCGGTCGTCATCGCATCCTCATTCCGGGAAGATCACTGCTGCGCCTGGTCCGGGGCCGCGGCCGTCCCGCCGCCGCCCAGCACCGCGTAGAGCTGCACCTTGTTGGCCGCCTCGGCCAGCTTCAATCCTACCAGGCCCTGCCGGGCCGCGTACATCGAACGCTGGGCGTCCAGCACGCCGAGGTAGCTGTCGGCGCCGCTGCGGTAGCGCAGTTGGGCCAGGTCATAGGCCGTGCTGGTGGCGTCCACCAGGCGGGCCTGCGCGTCGACCTGCTGCCGGATGGTGCCCTTGGTGGCCAGCGCGTCCGAGACCTCGCGGAACGCGGTCTGGATGGTCTGCTGGTACCGGGCCAGCACGATCTCGCGCTCGGCCTGGGTCAGCTTCAGCGCGCCGGTGGTGCGCAGGTCGAAGATGGGCATGGTGGCCGTGGGCCGGAACGCCCAGGTGTCCGAGCCCGAGGCGAACAGGCCCGACAGGGCCGCGCTGGCGGTGCCCACCAGGGCCGTCAGCGAGATGCGCGGGAAGAACGCCGCGCGCGCCACGCCGATCTGGGCGTTGGCCGCCATCAGCTGGTGCTCGGCCGCCATCACGTCGGGCCGGCCCAGCAGCACGGCCGACGACAGGCCCGGCGCCACGTCCGCCGGCGGCGCCACGGCGGCCAGGTCGGCCGGCAGCAGCGCCTCGGGCACGGGGCCGCCCGCCAGCAGGTCCAGGGCGTTGCGGTCCTGGGCCTCCTGCCGCGTGTACGAGGCGATGTCCACCTCGGCGGCGCTGACCTGCGTCTGCGCGCGGCTGAGGTCCAGCGCCGAGGCGGCGCCGACGTCGTACTGCCGCTGCACCAGGGCGAAGGCCTCCTGCTGCGCGGCCAGCGTCGACCGCGCCAGGGCCAGCTGCTCGCGGGTCGCCGCCAGCTTCAGGTAGGCCTGGCCCACCGCCGAGACCAGGGACAGCTCGGCGCCGCGTCGGCCCTCCTCGCTGGCCAGGTACTGCTCCATGGCCTGGTTCTTCTCGCTGCGCAGGCGGCCGAACAGGTCGATCTCCCACGAGGCGACGCCCACGTCCACGCCGTAGCGGCTGTCGATGGACGTGGCGCCGGTGGCCGACAGGTCGCCGGGCGTCTGCGAGCGCGAGCCCGAGGCCGACGCCGTCAGCGACGGCAGCATCGCCGCGCCGGTGATCTTGTACATCGCGCGCACGCGCTCGACGTTCAGGGCGGCCAGGCGCAGGTCGAGGTTCCGGGCCAGGGCCAGGTCCACCACCTGCTGCAGGCGCAGGTCGGGGTACAGGCCGGCGGGGGCCACGTCCGTCGCCGCGGGCAGGTCGGCCCAGCCCGTGGTGTCGGGGTAGGCCGCGCCCTCGGGGAAGGCGACGGGCACCTCGGCCTCGGGCCGCGTGTACTTCGGGGCCATGGTGCAGCCGGCGGTCGCCGTCAGCAGCAGGGCCGCCAGCAGGATGGGGCGCTTCATGCCAGGCCTCCCTTGTCGGGGTCGTTCTTGACCAGGGTCAGCTTGCGCTTGCGGCCGCGGCCGACGACCTCGTCGATGAGCACGTAGAAGAAGGGTGCGAAGAAGATCACCAGGAACGTCGAGGTGATCATGCCGCCCAGCACGCCGGTGCCGATGGCCGTCTGGGCGCCCGAGCCGGCGCCGTTGGCGAACGCCAGCGGCAGCACGCCGAAGCCGAAGGCCATCGAGGTCATCACGATGGGCCGCAGCCGTAGCCGCGCGCCCTCGAGCGTCGCCTCGACCAGGTCGCCGCCCTCGGCCACCTTGTCGCGGGCGAACTGGATGATCAGGATGGCGTTCTTCGTCGTCAGGCCCAGCACCGTCAGCAGGCCGATCTGGAAGTACACGTCGTTGGGGAAGCTGCGCAGGCCCGAGGCCAGCACGCCGCCGATCACGCCCAGGGGCATGGTCGCCAGCACCGCGAGGGGAATGGACCAGCTCTCGTACAGCGCGGCCAGCGTCAGGAACACCACGAAGATGGAGAACGCGTACAGCAGGCCCGTGCGTGCGGACGCCATGCGCTCCTGGTACGACAGGCCCGTCCAGGCGAAGTCGAAGCCCGCCGGCAGGCGGTGCGTCAGCTCCTCCATGGCGTTCATGGCCTCGCCCGAGCTGCGGCCGGCCGCCGGCTCGCCCCACAGGTTCACCGACGGGAAGCCGTTGTAGCGCTCCAGCAGCGGCGAGCCCGACGTCCAGTGGCCGGTGGCGAAGGCCGAGAACGGCACCATCGCCCCGCGGCTGTTGCGCACGTAGATGTCGTCGAGGTTGCGCGGCGCCATGCGGAACGCCGCGTCGGCCTGCACGAACACCTTCTTCACGCGCCCGTTCTGGATGAAGTCGTTGACGTAGGCGCTGCCGAAGGCCGACGCCAGCGCCGTGTTGATGGACGACACGGGCACGCCCTGGGCGCCGGCGGCGTCCCAGTCGACGTCGACGCGGTACTCGGCCACGTCCTCCATGCCGTTGGGACGCACGCGCACCAGGCGCGGATCCTGGGCGGCCATGCCCAGCAGCTGGTTGCGCGCGCCCATCAGGGCCGCGTGGCCGCGGCCGGCGCGGTCCTGCAGCTGGAAGTCGAAGCCGGTGGCGTTGCCCAGCTCGATGACCGCCGGCGGCGGGAAGGCGAACACCATGGCCTGGTTCATCTGGCCGAAGGCGCCCATGGCGCGGCCCGCGACGGCGCGGGCGCGCAGGCGGCCCTCCTTGCGCAGGTGCCAGTCCTTCAGCTTGATGAAGGCCATGCCCATGTTCTGGCCCGTGCCGCTGAAGCTGCGGCCCGAGATGTCCATGACCGACTCGACGGCCTCGGGCTCGCCCTGCTGGAAGTGGTCGCGCACCTGGCGCATGACCGCCTCGGTCTGCTCGATGGTCGAGCCCGACGGCAGCACCGCCATGACCATCAGGAAGCCCTGGTCCTCGTCCGGCAGGTACGACGTGGGCATGCGCTGGTACATGACGACCATGGCCGCCACGATGGCCGCGTAGGCGCCGAAGGCCAGCAACCGGTTGTGCAGGGTGCGCCGCGTGGCCTGCACGTAGCGGTCGCGCAGGCCGTAGAAGGTGCGGTCGAACCAGCGGAAGAAGGGCCGCAACAGGGGCATGGCCTGGTCCGACGGGTTGTGGCCGGCGGGCACGGGCTTCAGCAGCGCCGCGCACAGCACCGGCGTCAGCACCAGGGCCACCACCACCGACAGCAGCATGCTGGCGGCGATGGTCACCGAGAACTGCCGGTAGATGATGCCGGTCGAGCCGGGGAAGAAGGCCATGGGCGCGAACACCGCCGCCAGCACCAGGCCGATGCCCACCAGCGCGCTGGTGATCTCGCCCATCGAGCGTTCGGCGGCGACCATGGCGGGCGTGCCGTCCTCGGTCATCACGCGCTCGACGTTCTCCACCACGACGATGGCGTCGTCCACCAACAGGCCGATGGCCAGCACCATGGCGAACATGGTCAACATGTTCACCGAGTACCCGAACAGGCCCAGCACCGCGAACGTGCCCAGGATCACCACCGGCACGGCGATGGTCGGGATCAGCGTGGCCCGGATGTTCCCCATGAACAGGTACATGACCAGGAACACCAGCAGGATGGCGATGAACAGGGTCTTGACCACCTCCTCGATGGCCACGACCGTGAACGGCGTGGTCTCGTAGGGGTAGACCGCGGCGATGCCGGGCGGGAAGTTCTCGCTCAGCTGGGCGACGGCGGCCTTGACGGCCTTGACCGTGTTCAGGGCGTTGGCGCCGGCCGACTGCCGGATGGCCAGGCCGGCCAGCGGCGTGCCGTTGTAGTAGCCGGGGCCGTCGTAGCGCTCGGCGCCCACCTCGGTGCGGCCGATGTCGCTGATGCGCACCGTCGAACCGTCGGGGTTGATGCGCACGGGGATGCGGGCGAACTCCTCGGGCGTCTGCAGCAGGTGCTGCACGACGATCGAGGCGTTCAGGCGCTGGCCCTCCTCGGCGGGCAGGCCGCCGAACTGGCCCGCCGACACCTCGACGTTGTAGGCCCGCAGCGCCAGCACCACGTCCTCGAAGGTCAGGTTGTAGCTGGCCATGCGGTAGGGGTCGACCCACACGCGCATGGCGTACTGGGCGCCGAAGGGCTCGACCTCGCCCACGCCGGGCACGCGCGCGAGCACCTTCTCGACGCTGGACTGGGCGTAGTCGTTCAGGGCCGCGCTGTCGTAGCTGCCGTCGGGCGAGGTCAGGCCCACGATCAGCAGGTAGTTGCGCGTCGACTTGCTGACGGTCACGCCCTGCCGCGACACCACGTCCGGCAGGCTGGCCATGGCCAGCTGCAGCTTGTTCTGCACCTTGGCCCAGGCCAGGTCGGGGTCGGTGCCGGCCTTGAAGGTCAGCTCGAGCCGCGCCAGGCCCGACGACGCGCTCTTGCCCGAGATGTAGAGCATGTCGTCCAGGCCGGTCATCTTCTGCTCGATGATCTGCGTGACGGTGTTCTCGACGGTCTCGGCCGACGCGCCCGGGTAGAACGCCTGGATGGCGATGGACGGCGGCGCGATGGGCGGATACTGCGACACCGGCATGTTGTAGATGGCCAGCCCGCCGCCCGCCATCATCGCGATGGCGATGACCCAGGCGAACACGGGGCGCTTCAGGAAGAATCTCGAGAGCATGGTGCGCCTCCGCTAGTGGGACGGGTTCTGGTTCGCGGCGCCGGCGGCGGAAGCCTCCGCCGGGGCGGGCGCGACGTAGGGTTGCGCCTGCACCGGCGCGCCGGGCTGCCGCAGGAACTGCAGGCCCTCGACCACCAGGCGGTCGCCGGGCACCAGGCCCGCCGTCACCAGCCAGCGGTCGCCGACGGTGCGGTCGACGGTCAGCGTGCGCACCTGGGCCAGGTTGTCGCCGTCGACGATCCAGGCGTAGGGCTCGCCGCGCGCGTTGCGCTGCACCGCCTGCTGCGGCACCATCACCGCCGCCCGGTCGACGCCCTCGATGACGATGCCGCGCACGAACATGTCCGGCAGCAGGTCGCCGTCGGGGTTGGGCACCTCGGCGCGCAGCACCACCGACCCCGTGGTCGGATCGACGGCCAGATCCTGCGACACGACCGTGCCCTGGCGCGGGTACGCGGTGCCGTCCTGCAGCACGATGCGCACGTTGCCCCCGCTCGCCTGGTGGGCGTGCAGGCTGCCCTCGGCCAGGCGGCGCTTCAGGCGCAGCATCTCGGCCGCCGACTGGGGCATGTCCACGTAGATGGGATCGACCTGGTGGATGACCGCCAGCATGCCGGGCTGGTAGGCGATGACCACCGCGCCCTCGGTCACCAGCGAACGCCCGATGCGGCCGCCGATGGGCGCCCGCACCGTGGTGCGCTCGAGGTTGATGCGCGCGCCGCGCACCTGGGCCTTCAGTGCGGAGACCTCGGCCTCGGCGGCCTGCAGGCCGGCCACGGCGTCGTCGTAGTCCTGCTGGCTGACCGCGCGCGAGGGCAGCAGCTCCTCGGCGCGCTTCTGCCGCAGGGTCATGGCCGTGCGGTTGGCCTCGGCGCGGGCCAGGGCAGCCTGGGCGTTGTCCAGGTCGGCCTGGTAGCGCTCGGGGTCGATCTGGTACAGGGGCTGGCCCTCGACCACGTCGGCGCCCTCGGTGAACAGCCGCTTCAGGATGATGCCGTTGACCTGGGGCCGGATCTCGGCCGTGCGGCAGGGCACGGTGCGCCCGGCCAGCTCGGTGGTCAGGGTCACGCTGTCGGTGCCGACGGTCACGAAGCTGACCGTGGGGGCCTGGCCCTGCTGCGGGGCCTGGGACTTGCCGCAGCCCGCCAGCATGATCGCGCCCGCCAGGACGGCCGCCACGGCCGCCGCCAGTGCCGCTCTTCTCGTGTGCATGGAGACGTTCCTCTCTCGGGCCCGGGGCGGCAAGGGCTGCTGCCGGCGGGTATCTCGCTGTGGGACATCGCGTTGGTGGAAATTGCCGATTTTGGATTCGCGAGAAGAATTTCAATTCATCTCGTGAATGTTGATTCAAGATATGGCGAAACGGGCAGGGCGCAAGGGGAGAAAGCGCCGCCCGCCGACGCACGCGCGCCCGGGAACCCCTGCGGGTCCCCGGGCGCGGCGCTCCCAACCCCCCGCCGGGATCAGCGGATCATCGCCATCTTGCCGCCCAGGGTCCGGCCCCGGGCGGTCACGCGGTACAGGTACACGCCCGACGACTGGGCGGCCCCGCGCTCGTCGGTGCCGTCCCACACGACCTCGTGGCCGCCCGCGGCGAACATGTCGCCCGCGGCCAGGCGCCGCACCAGCCGCCCGTCGAGGGCGTAGACCTCGACGGTGACCGGGCCGGCCTCCGGCAGCTCGAAGCGGATCGCGGTGCGGGGGTTGAACGGGTTGGGATGGTTGCCCGGCACGGCGAACACCGCCGGCAGCTGCAGCGCGGGATCGTCCGGGGCATCGGCCAGGCCGGTGCAGCCCAGGCCGAGCGCGCCGATCTGCACGCCGTGGTCGTTGTTGGCCGGCAGGCAGACCGACGCCTCGTTCAGGCCGGCGCCGGCGTCCCAGGGGTCGCAGAACAGCGGGTTCATCGCGAGGTTGCCCGTCAGCCCGAGCTGGCCCGCGAGCACCCCATCCCAGTCGCCCCGGTCGTTGGCGTGGATGTCGCAGGTGGTGGCTATGGCCGTGGCCCCCTGTTCGCCGTAGACGGCTGCGGACGTCAGGCCCCGGGTGATCAGCGTGTGGGTCAGGACCAGCCGGGGCTCGGGAACCTTGCCGAAGGCCGCCACGTGGACCTGCGCCCGCGACAGGAAGGGACCGTCGATCACGTTCTTGTGCACCGTGCATCGCTCCAGCCGCGTGTCGGCTGTCTCGACCACGTAGACGGCGGCTCCGACCTGGGCGGTGTTGCCTGCCAGCAGGCAGTCGGTGAGCGCCAGGTCGGTCGCCCAGACGCAATGGATCGCACCCCCCAGCGATGACCGGTTGCCGATGAAGGCGCAGTCGGCGAAGGACGCCGAGACGGGCAGTCCGGTGCTGTAGCCGTAGAGCCGGACGCAGAAGCCGTTCAGGTCGGCTGGTCCGTTGTCGTCGAAGGTCGTTCCCGATACGGCCGCCGGGGCGTCGGTGACCTGGACCGCCCCCCCGTCGTCCAGCTGCAGTCCGTTGCCGGTGAACGTGCAGTCCCGCATGTCGAGGCTTCCGGACACCACGCCCAGGCCGATCCCGTTCCCGGTGAAGGACGAGTCTTCCACGATCAGGCCGAGACGCGAGCTCCCGACCCCGACCCGGTTGTCGGCGAACGTGCAACCCCGGACGACGATGCTCTCGCCGCCGGCCGAGGTCAGGTAGGCGTACAACGCGATCGCCGTGCTGCCGACGAAGGTGCAGTCCTCGACGACGGCGCTGTCGAACTCGGACAGCCGCAGGCATTCGGTCGACGAACCGACGAACTCCGATCCGTGGACAGTGACATCCAGCACGCCGTCCGAGGTGGCGGGGCCTAGGATCCGCACCGTCGGCCAGCTCGTGTTCGGCGAGCCGGATTCGTGGAACGTGCAATCGCTGATGGTCGCGGTGACGGCCGTGCCATCCTTCCAGATGGAGACCTCGGGACCCGCGGCGTCCTCGAACGAACAGCCGGTGATCGTGCAGTCCACGTTGGCCAGCGCCACGCCGGCGTCCGTCGTGACCGTCAGGCCGTTGGCGACGAACCGGCAGCCGTCGAGGGTGATGTCCGAACCGGGACCGTCGGCGCGAACCGCTACGGCGTTGGCGGTGAACGCGCAGTTCCTGATGATCAGGTCGCCCTGCGCACCGAGCTGGATCGCCCCCCGGTTCTCGTACCCGACGAGCCAGTAGCTGCCGGTCACGCCGATGCCCTCGATCACGACGCCCGTCTCCTGCTGCTCGAGCGCCAGGAAGACGTGCGGATACGACGCCGTGCCCTCGCAGTCGACGACGCACAGGCCAGGATCCCCACTCGCCGAATGCACGTTGAGGGTCTTGCCCTGGAAGACGACGTCGCGGTTCCCGGCGCCGGTGAAGGTGCCGTCCTCCAGCGCGATCCCTGCGCCGTCGGGCACCGCCAGCACCGCGGCCTGGATGGTCGCGTACATGCCCTTGCCGTCGGCCCGCACGCCGTAGACCGGCGCCGGCCAGGCGGCGTCGGGGTAGACCGCGCCCAGGAACCCGCAGGGGAACGCGTGCGAGACGGGGCTTGCGCCCATCACCGCGTAGTTGGCAGGAACGCCCCGCGGATCGCACAGCAGGGGGTCGACGCTCACGTTGTTGTTGATGCCCAGCTGGCCCGCCGCCGCGGCCGTCCAGTCGCCGCCGCGGTTGCCGTAGATGTCGGTGCAGCCGATGACCAGGCCCGCGCCGTAGTAGTCCTCGATGGCCGACCCGCCCGAGCCGAAGGCGATGATGGACTGGTTGACCCGGCAGTGGCTGTTGCCGTCGAAGAAGAGGGCGCTGCCCATGGGCGCGGAGTTCTGCACCAGGGTGCAGGACAGGAACCGGATCTCGACGCCCGTGTCCGCGGCTACGGCGCCACCCTGGGTGCCGGCCGCGTTGCCCGCGAACACGCAGAAGCTGAAGAGCGCCTGGTTCTCGCCGGCGTGGAACACGGCGCCGCCGGCCCGGCCGGCGGTGTTGTCGGCGAACGTGCAGCGGTCGAAGGTCGGCGTGCCGAACAGCACGTCGACGGCGCCGCCGTCGGTCGCCCAGCCGCCCCGGATGACCAGGTCGCCGAGGGTGATGGGCTCGTCGTTCAGAGAGAAAGCGCGGTGGGGCTCGGCCTCGCTGCCCTGGCAGTCGATGACCGCGCGGTCGAGCAGGTCGTTGGACCGGATGGTCAGCGGGATGTCGACGACCACGTCCCGGTTGCCGGGGCCGGTGAAGGTGCCGGGCATCAGGTAGATCGCGTCGCCGGCCGCGGAGGCGGACACCGCGGCGGCGATGGTGGGGTACGTGCCGCTGCCGTCGGGATAGACGAACCGATCGGCGGCGGGCGCTTCCGGAGCTGCCGCGAGCACGAGCATGACCGGGAGGATGGCCAACAGGGCGAACGAGCGCATGGTGCCGGACCTTTCGTGGAGGACGCGTGTCGACGCTGCCCCCCAAGAACGGAACGGGATCCCGCGAAAGTTGCAGGCGGTGCGTCTGCAACTTCCCGGCCCCGTCGATCCGTTCTTCCCGGCGACCGACCGGAGCCCCGACCCCGAACCGAAGAGGGATCGCCATGCGCCTCGTCCTGGCCACCGTCCTCCTGCTCGCGGCCGCGGCCATGCCCGCCGCCGCCCAGGAGCATCACTCGCTGCTGTTCGACGGGATCGACGACCACGTCGAGATCCCCTTCGCCTCCAACCACTTCCTGTTCCTCGATTTCACCGTCGAGCTGCGGGTGATGCGCAGCGCGGAAGGCGGCGGCGGCCGGCTCATCTCGCAGGTCGACTACGTCGTGGACGCCCTGGGTGACGAGGCCTACTCGGTGGCCCTGGACGACGCGGGCTTCATCCACTTCCTGACCATGGCCCTGGATGCGCCCAGCAGCCCGCACGAGCTCGTCTCCACCGCACCGGCGCCCGCCGGCGCCTGGGCCCACGTGGCCGTGCGGTTCGAGGACCTGCCCAGCGGCCGCATCAAGACGATCTTCCTGGACGGCCAGCCGGTGGGCCAGGCCATCGACGTCGGCGACGTGGCCTTCGACGACAAGCCGCTGTACCTGGGCGGGCGCAAGACCAGCAGCGACGGGGGGGCCGTCGACTGCTTCGCCGGTCGGCTGGACGAGGTGCGCATCTGGGCCGTGGCGCGCACGCAAGCCGACATCCAGCAGGACATGGACCGGCAGCTGACCGGCTCGGAGACCGGCCTTCGGGGGCTTTGGTCGCTGAACGAGGGCACCGGCACGACGGCGACCGACCTGACCGCCTACGGCATCGACGGCACGATCGTCGGCGCGGTGTGGAACGACTACGTGCCGACGACGACGCTCAGCTGGGGGTCGCTGCAGGGGATCTTCCGCTGACGAGCCGCCGGACCGTTCAGGCGTCCGGCCGCCACACCCTCAGCACGAACGGCCAGGTGATGGTGCGCGGGCCGGGGTCGGGGCCCCAGGCGGCGGCCAGCGCCGGCGCGAACTCGGCCACCATGTCGCGCCCGGTGGCGGCCAGGCAGCGCGTGGCCGACGACCAGGTGCGCAGGTAGGCCAGCAGGCGGTCCAGGTCCCACCGCGCGGTCATGGTGAAGGCGGGCGGCGTGATCTCGGGGAAGGGCAGGGCGATGCGCACGTACCCGTCCTGCACGTGGGTGCGCTCGGGCGGCCAGTAGCTGCCCAGCACGGGGCCGTACAGCTCGTCCAGCACCGCGTCGACCGCGGCGTCCACCAGCAGGCGCTTGTAGGTCCAGGCGGCGATCGCTCCGCCGGGCGCCAGCACGCGCGCCGCCTCGGCCGCGAACGTATCGAGGTCGAACCAGTGGATGGCCTGCGCCACCGTCACCAGGTCGCAGCTCGCATCGTCCAGGCCCGAGGCCTCGGCGCGGGCCACGCGGTAGGCGACCTTCGGGTGGGCCATGGCGTGGGCCAGTTGCCGGGCGCTGGCGTCGGTGGCGACCACGGCGTCGAAGTGGTCGGCCAGGGCGACGGCCGCCTGGCCCGAGCCCGTGGCGCAGTCCCACGCGCGGCGACGCCCGGGCGCCGTATCGGCCAGCCAGGCGAACAGGGCAGGCGGATAGGTGGGGCGGTACCGCAGGTACGCGTCCGACCGATCCGAGAAGTGGTCCTTGAAGTGGTCCTTGAAACTGTTCATCGCGGCAGACTAGCAGAAACGCGGCGGCGGCGCGACCGGGCTCAGTGCACCGCCACGCCTTCCTTCTTCACCTTCCCGCCCAGCAGCAGCACGAACGGCAGGAAACCCACGAACGCCATGGTCAGCATGCGGAAGACGTCGTTGTAGGCCATCACGTAGGCCTGCCCGGTGACCTGGCCCTCGAGCGCGCGCCAGGCCAGCTGCTGCGCGGTGACCGGATCGACCCCCGCCGCGGTGCCCAGGCCGTGGGTCATGGCGACCACCCGCTCCTGCAGCACCAGGTTGCCCGGCGTCAGGTGCTCGGCCAGGTGGGCGTGGTGCATCTGCGCGTGGCGCGCCAGCACCGTCGAGGCCAGGGCGATGCCGATGGAGCCGCCCTCGTTGCGCAGCAGGTTGAACAGGCCGGTGGCCTGGCCGATCTGCTGGGGCCGCAGCCCGCCGAAGGCGATGGCCGTCAGCGGCACGAACAGGAAGCCCATGCCGAAGCCCTGCAGCAGCCGGCTCGAGGTCAGGTACATGAAGTCGACGCCCGTGTACACGTGCTGCAGCACCGACAGCGACCAGATGTTCATGGCCGCCCCGAACACCACCAGCGCCCGCGCGTCGACCTTGCCCACCAGGTTGCCTACGAAGGCCATCGCCAGCAGCGACATCAGCCCGCCGGGCGACAGCACCAGGCCGGCCAGGGTCGCCGTGTAGCCCATGACCGTCTGCGCGTACAGCGGCAGCATGGTGAACGATCCGTACAGGCCGAAGCCCAGCAGGAACATCAGCAGCGTGCAGATCAGGAACGGCCGGCTCTTGAACACCGACAGGTCCACCAGCGGACGCGTGGCCGTCAATGAGCGCCACACGAACAGCGCCAGGCCCAGCGCGGTCGTCATCGCCAGCAGGCGGATCTGCATGCTCTCGAACCAGTCGTAGCGCTGCCCGCGGTTCAGCAGCACCTCGAGGCTGCCCAGGCCCACGGCGATGAACACGAAGCTGAGGTAGTCGATGCGGCCCTCGGGCCGCTTCAGGTAGGGCGGATCGACGATGAACAGCAGCCCCAGCAGCACGCCGATGATGCCCAGCGGCGCGTTGATGTAGAACACCCAGCGCCAGCCGATGGTGTCGGTGATCCAGCCGCCGAGGGTGGGCCCGATGATGGGCCCGAAGATGACGCCCACCCCGAACAGCGCCATGGCCTTGCCGTGCTCCTCGCGGGGGAAGCGCTCCAGCAGGATGGCCTGGCTCATGGGCACCATGGCGCCGCCGGCCAGCCCCTGCAGCACGCGCATGCCCACGAGCATGGGCAGCGACAGCGCCGCGCCCGAGCCCACCGACGCCAGCGTGAACAGCACCAGGCAGGTCAGGTAGGCGCGCTTGCGCCCGAAGTAGTTCCCCAGCCAGCCCGACAGGGGCAGGATGATGGCGTTGGCCACCAGGTACGACGTGATGACCCAGGTGATCTCGTCGGTGCCCGCGCTGAACGTGCCCTGCATGTGGGGCAGCGAGACGTTGGCCACCGACGTGTCGATGACCTCCATCA
>Ga0116152_10003617_pt1 | contig 12378 bp, 3 predicted proteins | sample AD_UKC119_MetaG_FD_89894 | JGI IMG/M metagenome (GOLD analysis project Ga0116152, IMG submission 89894) | Active sludge microbial communities of municipal wastewater-treating anaerobic digesters from Hong Kong - AD_UKC119_MetaG | ecosystem: Engineered > Bioreactor > Anaerobic > Digestate...
AAAGTTTGAGGAGAATAAAAAAACACATGTGGACACTTTTGCTGATCCAATACAACACCTGTGTTTTTTGCACTTCCTGAATAAACAAGATAAGTTTGCCAGTTTTGAGCTGAAAGAACCGTTGCTAAAATGACGCCGGTTAAGGTTAAAAAAGATTTTTTCATGATAAACTGATAATTATTGGTTTAAGTTTTAGCCTAATTTAATTTCATTTTCGTTTTCCTGGTTAATTAATCCGTTTTTAATGGCATATTTAATCAATCCGACAATAGTTTTGGTTTTGGTTTTTGTGAATATATTCCGTCGGTGTGTTTCCACAGTACGCTCGCTGATAAAAAGTTTTTCAGCAATTTGTTCATTACTGAATTCTTTTGCTATCAGGTTCAAAATTTCCAACTCTCTGGCTGAGAGTGGTGCTGTTACGTCATCCGGGATTACTGTAATACCAGTATTTCCACCAAGATTTTCCATCAGTATGGCTTGTATTTCACTACTAAGGTATTTCCCGCCTGATGCTGCCACTTTAATTGCATCGATCAGTTCATTCATGTTTGTTCTTTTCAGAATATAGCCGCAAGCACCGGCATCAACCATTTTTGATATCATCGAAATATCTTCGTGCATGGTCAGGGCAAGCACCTGGATATCAGGATAAAGTTCTTTGATTTTTTTTGTAATTTCAATCCCTGAATGTTTTGGCATGCTGATATCAGCAAGTACAACATCTACATAATTGTTTTTGAGAAAACTCAAAGCTTCCTCCATACTTGCTGCACCACCAGCAAAAACCACATCTTCTTCATCCTGAAGTACAAATTTCATCCCGTCAATGATTAACTGATGATCATCAATTACCAATACTTTAATTTGTTTTTCTGGTAAGTTGTTCATTCCTGATGGGTATTACGATTGTTACAATTGAACCCCTGTTTTTCATAGCATCAATAAAAACCTGTCCATTAAGGTTTTCAACCCGTGACCTGATGTTGCTTAGTCCACCACCCGGTAAAATTAAGGTAAGATCTGCATTAAAGCCCTTACCATCATCTTCTACCATAAGCGTTATTTCCGAATTACTTTTAATCAATTGAACTGAAAAAGTAGTAGCATTTGCATGTTTTATTGCATTGGTAAGCAATTCCTGTGCAGCACGATACAAGGTATTTTCAACAAGATTATCGAGGTGGCCGTTTACGCCATAGGCTTCAAATTTCATTTGCAGGTGCTTACTTTGATTGACCTGATTTGCAAGTTCTTTTAATGCACCCGTAAGGCCTTTTTCGGCAAGTGCTGATTGAGCAAGATTGTGTGAAATTTCTCTTAGTTCAGTGAATGCTTTATCAACGCTTTCAATAGCAAAATTGATCAATTCTTTTTTTCTTGAATCACTCAGGGTTGATTTCTGCTGAAGCGCACTAATATTCAATCTCACAGCCGAAAGCATCTGTCCTAAACCATCGTGTAATTCTCTTCCTATCCTGCTCCTTTCCTGCAATTCAGCTTCAATGGCTGCACGTGACTTTTTTTCGTTCAGATTCAGGATGTGTTTCTGATGAGCAGCTTCTCTGCGATGATTATGATTCAGATAAAGCAAATATACCCCTGCAAAGATTAAAAGAAACGCAATGATGATGAAAATAATGATGTTGTTCTTTTTACTAATCAATAGTTCCTGCTGCTGTATCTGCAATTCCTGGATGGCCTTGGTCTGGTTGAGATAATCAATTTCAAGGTTGTAAATCTGATGTAGCTTGGCCTGGTTCATCAGCTCTTTTTCTTTTTCAATGTAACTTTTGTAATGTTTAAAAGCATTATCGTAATCTCCTGTTGCTTCATAAATTTCTGACAAGGTCTTGTGAAGATCAGTAATCAGTTTTTCGTTTCCTTCAAGGTGGGCTATCTCCATTGCTTTTTGGGCGAACGCAATTGACATTGCAGGTTCATTATAGGCAAGATAAGCAGATGCAAGTCCCTGTAATGCTATGGTTTTCTGAAAATAGTGATTGAGCTCTTCAGCCACATCGAGGCTTTTTGTATAATAATCAATAGCATTGGCTGCTTCGCCAATCTTATTAAAAACATCAGCCTTACCTGCAAACACAACACAGAGTCCGTATTGATTTTTAATCCTGTAATTGAGATCAATGGCCTTATCCAGATAAATAAATGCTGAATCGGTTTGCCCGGTTTTAGAGAATAGTATCCCTAAGTTGGTGTAGGCATTGGCAATAGCCACGCTGTCGCTGTGCTTTTTATAGCCTTCGAGGGCTTGCTGAAGATGTGTTTTCGCTTTCTCATAATTATTAATTTCCATGTAGAGTAACCCGATATTACTGATCGTTTTGGATCGGAGCAGGTCCTGATTGATTTTATCATAATAACTCATGGATTTGAGCAGGTAATCCAGCGCTTCGTTATAATTGCCCATTTTCATATTAGCGATACCTACATTGTTGTAAATACTCGCAATTCTCGTTGTGTCTTTAATATTCACTGCAATTTCCAGTGCTTCCTGATAAACATCCAATGCTTTGGTGAAATTCGACTGAATATTATAACTTGCACCTAAAAGATTCAAAGCCCTGATGTGCTCGGATGAATTTTGATCCTTTGCAAGACTGATGGTCTGCAATGCAAAGTTTCTTGAACTATCAGGATCGGTGTACAAAACATTAATTCCCAAAGCAAACAGAGAATCAAATTCCACTTTCCAGCCATCATCAAAATTCTGAATTGCTGGCTTTTGTTTTTTACCTAAAGCAAAAAGAGTATTGCTACCAGAATAAGTGAGAAAAATGATGGGAATGAAAAGCAAGAAAAAGAATCCTCTTGCAAAAATGAAGAACCCCTGTTTAAAAATTTCCCATGTAAACCAATGCCGGGAAACTATGGAAGCAGGATTAATTATATACAGTTTAAAAAAATTCACTTGACCTATTCTAAAACCTGATAATTTTTTAAAACAAAAATACTCATTTAGGTGAGTGAAAATAATTGATCTACTATTTTACGGATAAAATCAGTACTGGCACGGATTAAAAAATAAGACTCAAATACACATTGGTACTTAGAAATTTAACAAGCAGGATAACTTAATTTTGCATTTTTATAATTTAAACTATCATTAAACTTAATCATCATGAAACAAAAAGTACTTTTCGCAAAGTTCCTGCTTGTGCTATTACTTAGCGGGAATTTGTCTGGACAATCTTTTATCCCGGAAAACAACCAACTCACAGTTCATAACTTGATGAGTAATCCAAACAAGGTTGTTAGAACCGGAACGCCGATCTACATTCTCGACGAGAGTTTCGATAGCGGTTTACCCGCCGGTTGGCAAAATGTAGTTAACCAGGGTGAAGGCTGGAGTTTTTTCCAGAATCCTTTTTCACATACAGTTATCTACTATTTTGGAGATATGGCAAGAAATGCAAATCTTATCACTTCACCCCTGGAAAAGGGTAATCTGTCACAGATAACACTTGGGATTAATCATAGATTATATGCTTATAATGAAGGCTTTACGTGTAAAATCCTAAAAAGTTCAGATGGTGTAAATTGGAGTACTGTAATAGAATTTACTACCGGGGATCAAAATGCAGAATTTGAATACGTGGAATTTTCACTTGAAAATTCAAAATCAACAAATCCTCTTTATTTAAGTTTTACAGCTGATTTCCCGTTTTTACCTGATTATTATGAAGTGGTTTGGGAAATTGAAAGTGTAAAAGTCTTTGGATACCAGGCCGGTTATAATGTCACTTTTGAAGTCGAAGATGAAGACGGAAATGCTCTAACTGATGCTATCGTAACTTTAAACGGAGTTTCAAACCCTGCCGGAGATTATCTCTTTGAAGACATTGAACCAGGTACGTATGATTATTCTGTTGAGTTGTCTGGTTACATTACAGCAAATGGTCAGGTAACCGTAACAGATCAGGATGTGGTGGAAAATGTAGTTTTGACTCAACCGTTAATTATCAATGAATTCCCATGGGTTGAAGGTTTTGATAACGGTTTACCTGAAGGCTGGCAAAATGTGGTGAACGAAGGTAATGGATTTGCTTTTGCTCAAAATCCATATACACACACTTACATTTATTACTTTGGTGATGCACAAAGAAATGCCATGCTGGTAACTCCTTTGCTTGACCTGAACGGACTGGAAACTGTTAAACTCGGAGTTTTCCATCGAATCTACGCGTATGGACAAGGTTGGTCAAACAAAATCCTCAAAAGCACTGACGGCCAAAACTGGGATGTTGTCGCCGAGTTTACCGAAGGTTTCAATCCTGATGTTAATCAGTATATGGAATTTGACATTACTCCCGCAAAATCCGGTGAAATGATTTACCTGGCCTTTGCTGTTGATTATCCGCTACTGCCTGATTATTACGAAGTTGTCTGGGAAATTGTGGATGTGACGGTGTTTGAACCGATTCCAACTTTCAACGTAACCTTCAACGTCGAAGATGAAGGTGGAAATACTCTAACTGATGCTATCGTAACTTTAAACGGAGTTTCAAACCCTGCCGGAGATTATCTTTTTGAGGACATTGAACCAGGTTTTTACAATTACAATGTGGAATTAGAGGGGTACATGCCGGGAGCAGGAGAAGTTGAAGTAATTGATCAAAATATAACCGTAACCGTATATCTTGAAAAGATCGGACAATTAGTTAATCTCATTGAGGGCTGGTCGCTGATCTCGTCATACCAAAATCCGGAGACAAATACACTCGAAGAGATTTTTGCCAACCAATTAGCAAATGAAAACTTGGTTATCATGCTCAACCAGTCAGGTTTCTTTTGGCCGGTTAATAATATCAATACACTTGGCAACTGGAATCCTTACATGGGATACAAAGTGAAAATGAATGCCGCTGATATCGTGAATGTGAAAGGTGATATGGTTGAAAACCTCACTGTTGAATTAAATCAGGGAGTGAATTACCTGCCTGTTCTGTCAAAATTCCCGGTCGAGGCTTCTGAAGTTTTTAATCAGATCGCTGATAAGATTCTTTATGTCTTTGATCTGGTTAATGGTTTTATTTACTGGCCTGCAGGCGGTTTAAACAACCTTGAAGTTCTTGAGCCGGGAATGGCATATCTGGTTGGGATGTCCAACCCCGGAACCATCATTTTCCCCGCATCAAACCTAAAGGCTATTGCAACACAAAATCCGGTCACTATTATTAACAGCCCATGGATGGTTGAAAAAACCGGTAACGTTCACATTATATCTATTGCTGACAACAGCGTTGATGAAGGTGACATTATAGCTGCTTTTAACAGTACTGGTCGCTGTGTGGGAATTGTTCAAAAAAGCGGAGTGTCCGGAAATCTTGGCCTGATAGTTTATGGTGATGATCCGACTACACAAATCATCGATGGAATGACCGAATTTGAAACGATGTCATTCAGAATATTCAAGTTCAATACTTCTGAGATCATTGACGTAACCCCGGTCTGGAATATGAACATGCCAAATGCAGGTTTCTTCACCGAAAACGGACTTTCATCAATTTCAGCCTTTACCTCTGAAGCCAACGGAGTTAGCTATAACGGGCAGGTTTCTGTGATGATCTATCCAAACCCCGCCAGCAGTTTCATCAGCATCGAAGCTCCTGACAGGAAAATTTCATCTGTAGAAATATATGACCAGCTTGGACAGCTGATTATTTCCACTCCGCTCACTCATGAGCTGAACAGAATTAACATTACAGACCTCCGTCCGGGAATTCATATGGTTAAAGTTTTGGATGGCAATCAAATCTTGTCATTTTCTAAACTGATTGTTAAATAAATTCAGGTTTTTTTATAAAAACATCTGCCCGCAAAAATGTTTTGGCGGGCAGATGTTTTTAATTCGCCTTAAGTGTTGGTACTGATCTGAAAATAATCCCCAAATACCATATTTAACCGATCTCTTAAAACAATGAGAGAGGATAACTTTGCAAAAACTAATATTCAATTCATAAGACAAAAATTACCAATTTCATCATGAAACTATTTTTACAAACACTCAGAATGATAACACTTACTGTTATCATCATCGCTAACTCCATTTCTGCTCAAAATACTTTGCTTTCAGGTAGTAACATTCAGACAAACCCTGAAATTAATGAGTGGGGATTAATAAAAACCGAAATCCAGGACAATTTCCAATGCGGAGATCCATTCATTGATCCCCGCGACGGACAATCCTATCCCACGGTGTTGATCGGCGAGCAATGCTGGATGGCCAAAAATCTCAATTTTGGTACTATCATTCCTCTGAATTCTATCATGACAAACAACGGCATTGCCGAGAAGCATTGCTATAATGACGATCCGGCGAACTGCGATGCATTCGGAGGGTTGTATCAATGGGATGAAATGATGCAATACACCCTCACTTCCGGTATCAAAGGCTTATGCCCGGAGGGTTGGCACGTTCCTACCGATAATGATTGGTGTCTTTTGGAACTAACTGTTGATCCGACTATTAACTGTAACTCGATTTTCTGGCGTGGAACTGACGGTGGAACAAAACTGAAAGCCGGAGGAAGCAGTGGATTTGAAGGGCTTCTTGGGGGTTACATCTTCAGTAACATGAGTTCCATGCAATTAAATGAGTTTGCTTATTTCTGGACCTCGGATTTTTACAGTGACGCATGGTCTTATTATCGCGGGTTAGGCGCCACTCAAACCGGGGTAAGAAGATATTACACCTCAAAACACAACAGTCAGTCAGTCAGATGCATTAAAGGAGAAGGAGCTGTCAACCTTCCCCCGGAACAGCCTTCCAACCCAACACCACCAAATGGTGCCGTCAATCAAAGTGTCGGAACACAGCTCATGTGGGAATGCTCTGACCCCGAAGGCGATCCGATTAAATACGACGTTTATCTTGGAACTTCTGCAACACCAACGATAGCAACTGAAAATATTACCGGTAATACTTTTAACCCCGGGGCGCTTCAGTATTCAACTACCTACTATTGGAAAATTGTTGCTAAAGACAGCCAGGGCAATACTACTGAAGGTCCTGTCTGGAACTTTACTACCCAATCACAAAGCGGTCTGTTCACCTGTGGCCAGGTATTTACCGACTCCCGAGACGGACAGCAATACAATACAAAAAAAATTGGGGAACAATGTTGGATGACCGAAAACATGAATATCGGCCAGATGATCGATGCGTCCATCCCCATGAGCAACAACGAAGTGATCGAAAAATATTGTTACAACAATAATCCGGAAAACTGCGAAACATACGGTGGATTGTACACATGGGATGAAATGATGCAATATTCCACCTCGCAGGGCGCACAGGGAATATGCCCAACGGGTTGGCGCCTGGCTACCGATAATGAATGGAAAGAACTGGAAGGCAATTCCGACAGTCAGTATCCGGTTGGCGACCCAATCTGGGACGAAACAGGCTGGAGAGGAAGCGATGTAGGTGGTCAGCTCAAAGAAATGGGAACAACACACTGGGCTTCTCCGAATACCGGTGGTAACAATAATAGCGGTTTTTCTGCTCTGCCAAATGGGTACGCTTCTGGCAATTCGTTCAACTACCTCGGGCAAATGGGATGGTTTTGGACATCAACACAAACAGGTTCAGATGCATTTGTAAGAATGTTGCACTATGCACTAACCACCAGTAACAGGGATGATTATTCGAAATCTCTTGCCATAGGTGTTCGGTGCATTCAAAGTACACAGGCACAGAATGAACCACCGGCCACACCATCAAACCCAAATCCAACAAACAGCTCAACAGGTATCCCCATCAACCAGACCCTGAGTTGGACCTGCACCGACCCGGATGGTGATCCGCTGACATACGATGTCTATTTTGGAACAACTGCCAACCCTGAATTAGTGGCAGAAGGAATTTCGGAAAACACCTTTAATCCCGGAACATTGGATTACTACACCCAGTATTTCTGGAAAATTGTCGCTCACGACGATCATAACAACTCTAAAGAAGGTCCTGTGTGGAATTTTACCACCACACAACTGTTTTTTAGTGTCACGTTCAATGTTCAGGATGAAGCCGGAAATCCTTTGCAGAATGCAGAGATAACCCTCAACGGAGTAACTAATCCTGCCGGAAATTATTTATTCACCCAGGTTCCGGCCGGCACGTTCGATTACATAGTGGCACTTCAGAATTATGTTACAACTCCTGGCGAAGTAACCGTGATTGATCAAAATGTAAGTGTTAGTGTAACAATGCCTTTACTTGTGATTGTTGAAGATTTTCCATTTGTTGAAGATTTTGCCGGTGGTGAGTTGCCGAACGGCTGGCGCAACGAAAAAGTTTCAGGAAATTACAATTGGGAGTTTGCACTAACACCTTTTCCGCACACTTTTATCCATAACATCGGACGCCCACAGGTAAATGCCCGGCTTATTACACCGCTGTTCGATGCAACGGATCTTGGACAGGTTACCTTAGGATTAAATCATCGCTTTTCCCTTGATGGTGTTGGTGGTTCAATTTCGATTTTGGTCAGTGAAGATAACCTGAGTTGGATGATGGTGAAACAGTACACTGCTTCAATTGGCTCAGGTGATGATTTTGAATATATCGAATATCAACTCAATGAATTCGCAGGAAAAGAATTTTTCGTTGCGCTCTATGCCGATTTCCCTGATACTGAGGCCAGTTACGAAGCAGTGTGGGAAGTCGAAAGCGTCACTGTTTTTCAACCTGATTATTCGGTTACTTTTACCATCGAAGATCAAAGTGGTAATGCCATTAATAATGCCACAATCACGCTGAACGGCTTAACAAATCCCGAGGGAGATTACGTTTTTGAAAATATTCTCGCCGGCAACTATTCTTACCTAGTAAGGGCAAACGATTTCATGGATTCTTATGGATTTGTAACTGTAACAAATGAGAACGTCACCGTGATGGTTACAATGTCTGATGCACTGATTATAAACGAGTTCCCATATTTTAAAGATTTTGAAGAAAATGTTTTACCAGAAGGTTGGAATAATATCGTTCTTGGCGATACCGCAGGATACTGGAAATTTTTATCCGGGCAGGCACAGATACAAAGCGGCTGGGGTAACAGAACCCATACAAGACTGGTAACCCCTGCTTTCGACTGTAGTGAACTGGAAGCCGTAGCTTTGGGATTAAACCATTATTACATGGATATTTACGGAGTTGGATTTGCTGAAATACAAATCAGCACTGACGGTGTTACGTGGGTTACAGTGGCACATTTTCAGGGAGAACAGATCGGGAACTCTGATTTTCCCTATTTCGAATATTACATCACCGAACTGGCTGCCGGACAGGAGAAAGTTTTCATCGGGTTTTTGTACGACGATCTTGCCAGCACCGAATTTTGGTGGCTGATTGATGCCTTCAGAATCTTTGAACCGCAACCCTATGAATTTTCACTGACAAACCTCTCTGGAAACAAATACGTAAATGAGGGGGATTCTTTTACCTATGAGTTTCAGATAGTGAATATGGGAAGCGAAAACGATACGTACGACCTGGAAATACTAAATGCATCATGGAATTATGAATTGTCGAACACAAGCATCGCAGTTAATTCCACTGAAGTTGCATTGGTAACCGTTACTGTTTATGTTCCCGAAGAAATTGAAATGGGTGAAAAAGAGGAACTTATTTTAAAAGTCAGTTCACAGGGCGATGAAACGCTCAACCGGGAATTATCTTTTACCACAGTGGGTGTTTCAACTATTAAGTCCTATTATTTTGAGGATTTCGATCTTGCTCAAGTGCCTTCATTGCCTGGCGGTTGGAGTAAAATTCAGCAAAGCTCAGCCTCCTGGGCAAGGGTGGAAACGCAGAAAAACACGTCCATTGAACCGCCTTCTTTACCAAATAATGTTGAATTTAATAACTCCTCCGACCTGAATGCAAACCTTGTCCTCATCTCTCCAAAAATTGATGAAAGTGTTGATTTAAATGATTTTCGGGTGTTGTTTAAACTGCGTACCGGAGCCAATTCCGGCATCAAACTGGGAACAATGAATTCTCCTGCAGGAACATTTACCGAACTGGCAACTTTTAGCACACCAGAGCATTTCACCTGGGAATACTTCATGTATTCTTTTGAAGATTACCAGGGAACAGATCGCTACATTGCCTTTAAAATGAATATTTTTGAATCCCATTCAGGCGCCTATCTCGACGATGTTACTGTAGAAATCATACCACCGCCAATCCTAAAGGCAACACCCGAAAGTCATGATTTCGGTGAATACTGGATGAATTATCCATCTGAAGTGCCCCTTGCATTGGATTTGAGAAATGTCGGACACGATTTTCTGACTATCAATAGTATCTTATTGGACAATCGGGATGACTTTATCATCGAAATTCAGAACGGACTACCTGCAAATCTTTATTGGAATCAGACAGTTCCTGTGGATGTATATTTTAATGCTTCAACAGCAGGTCCTATAACCGGAAATATTGTAGTGGAATACAATGATGGAACTGCCAAAACAATGACTATTCCGCTCAGTGGCATTGGCATTCCACGTCCGCCGGGATCATACTGCGACAATCCGATTCCGCTTGAATTGCCCGTGGTTGATTATGAAAATACAACTGAGTTTGCAGGAAATGACTACAGCAACTATTCCGTATATCCCTGGGCAGGACTTCTGGGAGGATACGATATGGATTTCAGCTTTACACTTGAGGAAGAGTCATACTTAAATGCCACAATATCCGGCCCCTATTATGGTCCTTCGCTATACATAGTTGACCGTTGTCCGGATGAGAACAATCCTGCACCGCTATATGCCCGGATTGAAAAGGTTAACGGCGGTTCCTTCGAAAATGTAATCCTCCCAGCAGGAGATTATCTTGCGATTGTCTCAAGCCCTGCTGCTGCAAATCCTTATACTTATTTCACCACTTTCGTATTGAATATGTCGGCAACACCTACACCCGAAAAACATCATGTAGTTTTCAATTTATATGAAGATTCACCCGATCAGACCCCGGTGGCAGACGCAAGCATTTCTATAACTGGATTTCAAACCGATCTAAGTCTGACAACAAATGTAATCGGACAGGTGGAACAAGAGCTCTATGAGTATGAATATCATGTTACTATTTACAAACAGGACTATGAGATGCATGATTTCATTTTCATCCCAACTTCTGATACTATTGTGGACATTCCGATGAACGATCTGATTTGGACACCTTTCGGGCTTGATGTTCAAACTACAGGACTTTTTCCCGGACAGGCGCATTTTACCTGGATTCCCAAGCCAATGGGAGAGCCCTGGAACGAAAGTTTTGAGAGCGATTATCCACCTGCCGGTTGGGACACAATTGTTTCAAATAATGGGCAGGTTTTAGAACCAGGAATTGACTGGAAATTTACCTGGCAGAAATATGGTACGGTATATTTTTCGGACGCCACCGCAACGCCCGTAGATGGAAGTTATCAGGCATTTGTGATGTGGGGTACCGATTATCAGGACGAATGGCTGATCACTCACGAATTTGAAGCGCCGGCTGGTGAACTTGAATTCTGGTATTTCGGAAAAAATGGGGACTCCTTCAGCGACTATTTTGTCAAGGTATCAACAGATAACGGCCAGACTTGGACAACTTTATGGAATGCCAGCAATCTTCCTCTTGGCAGAAATAACTATGATTATCCGGCACTCATTGATCTACAGCCATGGGCTGGTCAAAATATCAGGATTGCATGGCATGCTTACGGAGAATATGGTCTCGTTGCGGCCTGGTGCATTGATAAAATTTCGGTTGGTGATTTGAGGATCAAGACTGAAGATTTGATCTACCAATCAAATTCAGTCGAACCAGAAAATATCAGGCTACTTGGAACAATACCCTCAGCCCGTGACGAAAAACTTGTTCCAAAAGTCAAACTCGAAGATATGGGGTATAGTCACTCCGATACAAGAGTTAACAAAGGATTCAGCATTTACCTTGATGATTTGCAGAATCCGGTTGCACAGGGGGTTCAGGAACCGGAGTTTATGTTCATTGGCCTTGATGCAGGAAATTATGTTGCTGGTGTACAAGCGGTAACAACAACCGGCCAGTCAGAAATTGTTACGATTCCATTCACAAATCCGGTTGGCGGTGTATTGCAAAATATCAATTACTCTGTGCTTGACAATCTTGGTGTAGCGGTTACAGGAGCAGAAATTAATATTTACTATGCAGATGTATTGCTTCAAACACTTCAAACCACAGCCGGTTCGGCCAGCACACAATTGTATGCCGGCGAATATGATTTTACCGTATTCAAGGATGGTTTCAAAACGCATTATGGTTCGCTATCAGTCACTAATTCAAGTGTGAGTGTAAATATTTTTCTTGAACCGGGGTTTCAGGTT
>Ga0116152_10003620_pt1 | contig 12370 bp, 12 predicted proteins | sample AD_UKC119_MetaG_FD_89894 | JGI IMG/M metagenome (GOLD analysis project Ga0116152, IMG submission 89894) | Active sludge microbial communities of municipal wastewater-treating anaerobic digesters from Hong Kong - AD_UKC119_MetaG | ecosystem: Engineered > Bioreactor > Anaerobic > Digestate...
GTACTGATTCTTACCGAGCATACCATCATCCGGTCCTACATAGCGTTTGAGGTTCGAATTGTTTGCCCCGGTGGAATGCACCATGATGCCCTTCGGCGTAATGGTTCTGCCTGCTTTATAGCAGGCATTGTTGGTTAATATCAGCTTGTGCAGATTCATTTATTTATCCTCCTTGTTCAGCTGTTCCAAGACCGTTTTGAGTTTTTCTGGGATAGGCAGACCGATTTTTGCCGTATTCTCAATGATGCTAATTCCTTCATTAGATAAGTAGAAGAAGATGACAGCGGTTCTTACGGCGCTTCCGGTTTGAATAAGCTGCGAATCCACGATATGAGCCACCGCTACCAGTGAAAAAATCAGTACCTTCTTGAAGATGCCCCGAAAGCCCACCTCGCTTGAAAGGCGCTTTTCCAGGATGGCGACCATGATCCCAGTCAGATAGTCGATAACTACAAAAGCTACCAAGCCATATAGGAAGCCATCCCAGCCACCCAGGAAGTAACCGATGTATCCGCCGACAGCGGCAACGACAAGTTGAAGCGTGTTAATAATGTCCTTCATTTGTTAACCTCCCTTGATAAAAATAAGAAGAGCCCGAAGGCTCTCCTAAAAATAACTCTATTTATTTCAACTATCCAAAGATAGATAGTGATACCACCGGGCAGTCAAGATAGCCTCCGTCCAAGTCCTCACAGGTCAGTCCGATAAACAGGGGTGTAATTTCAGTAGGGTCCGAGGCAGCTACAGAGGCATTGGCTGTTGTACTGGTTGGTTCACAGGCATTTGCACAGAAGGCATAGTTTTCGTCAAGCAGCTCGTTGGCAAAGTTAATCGCATAGTAGCCCGTACCAATATCTGAAACGGAATGAATACCTCCGCCTCTTCTGATTGCACATCTTCTCAAGGTGATACTTCCGCTGGTTATCAAAGAGGTTCCAGCTACATATTTAAATGTGTCCTCGGTAACCTCTGTAATTTTATAGGCTCCATCTACACCTGTCCCGGAGGTGATGTCAGCGTGAATCATATGTCCAACCTTGTAGCCGTGTCCTGCCAAGGTTACCGTTACAGTCGTTCCGCTTTGTGCATAGATTCCGGTTACATTTGCATTGGTAATCCCATTAAAGGTCACCCACGCTAGACAGCCGCCAATTGAACTGCCTCCGCCGCCTGTCACAAACTCAAGACCACTGCCATCCGCTTTGACCGCTACCACCTTGGTTCCTTGACCCAGGTAGCTGTCGGGTGTATCCGTCAACTCTAAAAAGTTATGAACATGGTCGATCTCCGAATAAAGGCCAGTATGCAGGTGGTTTGCATCTGCCTTGGCTGCAAGCATGGCGTTTACTTCCGAGGTAGAATAACCTCCACTACTGGAAGGTGCTACAGACAAAACATCTGAGCCGCTGTACTGGGACATCCGCTCAACCTTTTGGTTCAGCTTAATCTCGTGCTCCAGCATCATGTTGTGAAGCTCCAGCGTATAGGACAAAGCCCCAGTGTCGTCATCCTCGCTGACCGTGATGCCTCGAACTCTCAGCACGCCATCAAAGCCGGTGTCATCAGAGCCTTCCGGCGCGATTTTCCAGCCAATCCAGTCGCCAATCAGGTAGGTTTCAAAGGGCTTCATCCGGTTGCCCTGGTCATCGTAAAATTTCGTAACGGTTCCCTGGATACCCCAAGTCGGATAGGCGACTCGATTTAGATATGCCTGCCCGTATTCGCTCAAGCCCTCTTGAATGTTGCTTGCGGATAAATATCCCTCGCGTCTTCCATAGGAAGCTTGGCTTGCGGAATGCGAAGCAATCGCCAATAGCTTGTCTCCGCCTTCAACGAGCACCTCGTTCACCAAGCCCGTCGCGTCGCTTTGGTTCTGATGACTGATTACCGCTTGCCCCGGTCTGTACACTACCGTTTCATGCAGGTCTAAGCCTCTGGTTTTATAAATCTTGAGCACAAGCTCGGGCGTCATTTCGATATCAAAGTATCCAAGGCCCTCGGTAAACTTCGTTGCGACCTCCAATAGCGGTGTTCCGACATGAAAGGACAGATTAATATTCTCTGTGAAGGTATTTCCTAAGCTGTCTTTATCATCCTCCCAGTCCACGGTTACTCCTACAAGTCCGCCTCTTGACTGCGCTTCCAATATCAGCGTCCTAAGAACTGTGCTTGCAGTTCCGGTAAACTGCCTGTCTAAAACCGGAGTCCCCATTTCTTCCGGGTAAACCACAGCCCAACTGAGCATGGAGAGAACTCCGCGACCACTAACTTCAATTATCTGCTGTTCGCTGGAATCCACATAGTTTGGCTTTCTTGCTTCAATGATCCACTTGAACAGCGGATTTCCATCGAGCTTTACCAGCACCAGGTTGTCCTCCGCAATATAATCCCTATTTCCGCCGATATCGTCATAGCGGCTTATCTTAAAACTTCCGCTGCCGGGATTGTTCTGTACCATTTGAAATGCCTTGTCCCAAGCACCGTCAAGCTGCTTTGCGAGAATGTTGGGATTGGTCCTATCGCAGATAAAAAGCTCAATACCCACATCGTCTGCGGGTATACCGGCAAAGACCTCAAAGCCTATCGTATTGCTGACTTGAAGCGCCGGTTCCGTCAACTGAACCTTAATCGGGCCAGTTGCAGCGGAAAGTGGAAGCTGAAAGGTTATCTCTGTCCATGACCATTCAAGCACATTGCATAGAGAGTCATTGATATAGACAAAGCCTCCATAGCTTCTCAGATACCGATCGGTATTTCCAAGGTCCACCGCCGTATGCGTATATCCAAAGCCGCTGCCGTTTAGGGTCAGCACGGAACCTGCCTGACCCCTCGTTACCGATATTGAGTCGATATAGGGAAACGGAGGGTCGTCGGTCACATTTAGTTCGGTGTAAATCGTCCTTGTCGCTCTCAGCTTTCCAAAGGCTCTGTTTGCCGGAACATAAAGCGTTCGCCTTTCTCTTTGCTTCCCAAAGCCGACGTTCTCTTGAACATAAAAAATGCGTTTGTCCCGTTGCTTACCAAACTGTCGGTTTTCAAGTAGCGTAAAAAAACGCGGCAAAGGAAACGGACCGCCCATCAGGTTGAAGGTGTTTGGTGTACTCCAACCCGTGTCAATTCCAAGGGCCTCGTTGATAGCCCTTGCTCTCCAATACAGGAAACCATCATACACATCATACGGCTCAAAGGTCGTCAGTTCGCCGCAGGGCAGTGCCGACACCGTATTGGACCGATAGTTCATCCCGCTGAACATGGTGGTTCTGTCAATTTCAATCGTAAGATCGGCGGCTGCAGCTAAAACCAGCTGCATTTCCATAGCAACCAGCGACGGAGTAACCTCAATATCTGAGGTGGTAAGCTCCTGCTTGATCCACAGGAACTTGCCGGTCATATCATCATGCTCGGCGATCACCGGGCATTGCGCACCGTTTGTTGCTGCAGTATAGGAAGAAGGCGGTGTTTCATCCGTCGTCAAGGCGCAGCTAATCGTTACGCTTGTTCCTGCAGGCATATCACCCAGTGTCCATTGTAGGACTTCATCACCATAAGCAGTCCCGCTAAAAGCAATAGGTCCGACTATCCGGTTACCACTGCTGTAAAAATCAAAACCATAAGGAACGCCCTCTAGCAGCTCCACTTCCGAAACCGAGGTATCTGTGCCACTCTGGTTCGAGCTGATGTTCAGCTGATAGTAAAGATATGAGGCGGGGGATGAAATCACGAAATCCTTACGCTCATTCATGCTCCAGGAAGTCACTCCGGACTGTGTATCCAGAACGGTCCAGTTCGTGCCGTCGTTGCTGCCCTCAAAGGTCCAATCCTTCGGACTGTCGATCAGATAGGCATCATTTCTTGCTCGGATTGAATATCCGGCGACAATTTTAGCTGTAGCCAATGTAACTGAAAGAATACCTGACGTTGCGGCTACTCCCCAGCGTGTATCGCTGTCGTTATCAAAAGCTCTCCAGCCTTCATAGCCTGTTCCAAGATTGCCGCTGTCAGTTATCGTGACACCATCTGTGGTTTCTGCTGTCATGAGGGGAATGCAGTCCGTTCCCGGTGTATATCCTTCCGGAGTCGAATTGGGGTCCTTATCAAGCTGCAGACCTAAGAAGGTCAAAACATTATCTACGTAGTCCTTGCGGGTGACAATGTTTGTGAAGGCCCCGGTTTCATCGAAATCTTCTTTTACAAGTTCTTCATAGGTTCGCACCCACTTTGCCGTCAGTGCCAAACTGCTGGTTACTGTTTCGTTTTGTGGCGTGATCAGCCTTATTCTATCCGGCATAATATTGCCTCCTTATTACGACCAGCTTCCGATTGTTACCTCAAGCCTTGGTGCTCGTGGTCCGAGCATCTGAGTGGGAGGTGGGATCGTATTCTTGATAATAATGCTGCTGCTTGTCCCTTGTGGGGCAAGTGATGTAATTGTTGCGCCGGTTACCCAAGTAGCTCCTTCATCCATGCTGAAGGTAAAGTCGGTATCAATCAGTGACAGTGTCAGATTATTGGCGATCTTTGTCGTGCTGCTGTTGAACAGTTTGAGCCTATGAGTGACTGTCGTGCCTTCTGGTCTGTCGCCGAAATCAAGGTCTCTGATGAACTCAGGGTCGCCGGCTTCATCATCATCCAAGAATAGGATGTCGTCCGGTATTTCTCCCTCAGCTTTTACGCCATAAATATGCAGAGCATAAATTTTCACATACGCGTAATCCGCATAGTCATAACCGCCGCTATAACGAAGCCTTAAAACCTTTACCGCTTCCGAAAAGGTACAAGGTTGTATGTTGTCTCGCCATTCATCGTCATCCAACATTTCAGTAGGTAGGGCTCCATTTGGTAAGGTTGCATTAATCCAAGTACCGTCAAGGCCGTTTGTACTGTCAGCACTTCCGGCAACAGTAATTGAGCAACTGGCACTGCCTCCGGTATTATAAACTCGGTGTATCATACCGAGCCCTGCTACCACATACTTTTCGGGCAGAAATATCCATACAGTTAATACGCCTTCCGCGTTGTAAATGCTTTTTTGCATGACTATATTGGTATTGTCTATATTGTTTAGTTCTGACATCTGTTCGGTTGTCAAAGCCGTTGTTACGTCATTAATATCATTCCCGTAGTAGACAGAACCGCCGCCTACATCGTATTCAAACTTACGTCCGGGTAAGGTTGGATAGGGCATTTGCTACACCTCCTAATAAAAGGCAGGGTAATAATCAAGCGTAACCCTGCCGCCAAGCGAGTCTGTTTCAAGCTCCATGCTGTTATTTCCCGCATTGAGGATCATCCAGTAGGCATCACCACCATGCTTGACAATCGAAATCATATTTTCATCGCCCTGCAGGCACGTGTAATATTTTGTATCTAAGACCACGGCTTCACCGCTTGCGATTGTGCCGAGGTACTGAAGCCAGACCCCGTTGCTCTGATTCCTAAGGATGGGATTGCTCAGCGGTCCTTCCAGTGTAATAACCATTGCTGTTGCCGGAGCGGAGCCTCCATTGGCATGCGTCCAGGCAAAGGGAGAGGAAGTAGCCATCCTGGTATCCGTGGCCTTTTCTATCGCATAGAAGAAAGGATCAGCCAGTTCGAGCTCCAGGGCAAACTTGGCATAACCGGGATTCTTCCTAACGAAATTTATTTCTGAGAAAAGCTCAGCCTGTGCCTGCCGGGTTTCTCCGCTTCTCATAGTACGATTAAGCGTATGAAGTCCCGGATTGCCGATGGCTTTCAGAAAGGCATCGATGTTATCATCTAGTTCAGTCCGGTCAGCACCCTTTATCCACATTGAAAGGACAAGCTTTCTTCTGTCGAAGCGCTTCTTTATCCAACGCTTGCCGTGCTGAAAGGGGACCTGTAGATCGCTACCTCTGAATTTGGGAATACCGATACCCTCAATGACAGCTTCTACATCCCATTTTCCTCTTGAGCTTAGAGCACAGCCGTTTAATGTCCAAGTTTCAGGCAAACTTCATGCACCTCCTTAAGCCAAGCCATACGAATGCTTCAGCAGGGTGGTCCGTATGCTGTCTGAAGCTGCTTCCGGCTTTGGATTGTTGATAACGATTTCATATTTGTTTTCTATGTTCCCGGCCTGCGCTGAAGAAGAAGCCGCATTTGAGGCTGAGGCAAATCGATTAACCGCATCGACGTCGATATTCAGTCCGTCAAACTCTGTCGGGATAGCTTTTTTCATATCCTCTTCAACCAGCTTCATAGCATCGGCAAAGCCAACACCGATACCGGCACCCATGTTTTCACCAATCCCAGCGAATACCGTCGAAGGAGAGTGGATGCCCAGCAAATTTTTGGCACCATCCACAATGCCGGAAAAGAAGCCGCTGATTTTCTCGCCGATCCAGCTGCCCATGGATTTGATGCCATCCCAAAGACCAGAAACGATGTTCTTTCCGATTTCAAATACCGAGCCGACCGCTTCACCCAAGCCTGTCACGATAGCAGCGATGATTTCTGGCAGCTTTGCTACAAGCTGAGGAATCGCTTTGATTAAACCAAGGGCAAGCTGAACGGTAAGCTCAATGCCCATCTGGATAATGGCGGGCAGATTATCGGTGATGAAATTGATAATTGTCATAATGATCTGTGGTAGTGCTTCCATCAGCTGAGGCAGGGCATTTAGGAGACCCTCTGCCAGACCTTGAATAATTGAAAAGGCTGCAGCGAGGATCATGTCGAGATTATCTATCAGCCCTGTTACAATTGTGATAACCGCCCCAACCGCTGCTGGGATCAACTCCGGCAAGGCTGTGCCGATGCCCTCCACAAGCGCGGTTATAAGCTGCACCGCCGCCTCAATGAGCAGCGGAAGATTATCGATGAGTGCCCCGACAATGGTCATAACCGCATCAACAGCGGCAGGTATCAGCTCCGGTAACAAACTTAAGACCGTCTCCAGCACCTGGGTGAACAGCTCTGTAACGGTACTCAGCAGGGTTGGAAGCAGCTCACCGATTGCAGTAAGAATCGCATCCATTGCCATAGGAAGTGCTGATACGATGTTTTCAATAACCGGTACGATGTTTTTCACTACAGCTTGGAATGCATCCACCAGATTCTGTGTCAGATTCGTCATGTCGGCATCGGCATTTCCAAGTCCAGCAGTAAAGGAGCCGAGTGCAGCCTGCAAGAGCCCGATGGAACCGGATATGGTCTGGGTAGACTCGCGAGCAAAGTTGCCTGCGTACTGCTCCGTATTCTCAAAGAACATCTGCATTGCAACCTCAGCTTTTTCCGCGTTGGTCGCCGAGGCCCACGTGAAGTCCAGACCTTTTGCAAGAGCATAGGCTTGGATATTGGTGGCGTTCATGGAGACACCGAGGTTGTCCATCATGGTGAAGTTGCCCTTTGCCGCACCTGCCACGGACTCCATGGCAATTGACATATCGATGCCCATGACCGAGGCCATATCCGCAGCCCGCTGCATGGCCTTTTCAGTGAGCTCAAGGCTCTTTTGCTGTTCAAGTCCGGAGCCTTGAAAGAGTGCGCCCATCTTATTGGCAGTCGCCAGATAATCGCTTTGCGATAGACCAAGGTTTTTATACGCATCCTCGCCGGTTTTCTGAATAGAAGCGGCGTATTCACCGAATACCGCTTCCGAACCGCCGAGGTTCTGCTCCAGCTCACCAAACTGCTGCACAACCTCCTTGCCCAGATTGAAGGCTGCCGCACCGGCTACAAGCGCCACAGTACCCATAGCTGCGCCGACACCCTTTAAGATGCCGCCCAGCTTATCAAATTTACCACCGGAATTTTCGGCCTCATTCCCGGATTTCTTCAGCTCATCACCGAGCTTATCCGCTTCAGCGGCAGACTGTTCCAGCTCGCGCTCCATGCCGTTTAGCTCAGCCTTGGCGTTGTTAAGCTGCACCGCCCAGTTCTGGGTGCGGCGGTCATTTTCTCCAAAGGAATCTGAAGCGTTCTTCAGCGCTTTTTGCAGGGTTTCGATTTTGTCCTTCTGCGCATCGATCTGCTTGGTGAGCACCTCATTTTTGGCGGTGAGTGACTGGACGCTGCTTTCGTTTTTTCCGAATTCGGACTCGACCAGCTTCATCTCGGAGCCGAGCACCTTAAACGACTGATTGATATCTGAAAGGGCTCGTTTAAATTCTTTCTCGCCCTCGACGCCGATTTTCAGTCCGAAGTTATCTGCCATATTCTCACCACCTCCTTAGATCCCATTTGGTATGATTTCATCGATGTAATACTCGCGTTTTGCTTTTGATAGTCCGTTGAACTGCTTGTAAACCTCCCACTGGTCCAGCAGATGGCCGATTGGCATTAACCAGACCTCCTGCTCAGAACGGTGCAGGAGGGACACGCCATAAAAAATCAGCCGGGCAAACAACTCTTCGTCGCTTACCCGACCGGTGCGTTTTTTGAGGCTTCTTCCTCGCTTTCAACCTCGCGCTTTGTTCCTTTGTACATTGCCTCCATGATGGCGTTTTTGTAATCCGCCAGTTCAAAAGGAGAGGTCAGCAATTCGACCGCTTCCTCCGTGAGAAGGGTTTTCTTTTTTGAAGGGCTCTGCAGGTTGTGAACCAGCACTGATTGATTAGCAAGCAGGGTGATAAGCCATACCACCTCATCCAGAGCCATTTCGAAGTTCTCGGTTTTCATGAGCTTTTCGCCCAAATTAGAAAGACCGCCATATCTCTTGGCGATCTCCTTAGTAGCCTTGGTGGTCAGGAGCATTTCATATTCCTGGCCGCCAATTGTAATTACTGCGCTTCGTTCTTTATCCATCTGCTAATCCTCCAACCTTATACAGCCGCGAACACAGGCTCATAGACCTGCGTGTACCAGCCGGTAATAACGGAAGCCGGAACACTGGCATCGTCCTCATTGACCTCTGATTTCCAGGGGTGCTTGCCGTTGTCGTCGAGCTTGTTTCTGCGCAGCACGGTGCCTTCAATGGTTGGCGTAGAAAAGGTAATGGAATCACCCTTGGTGGAGAGGTTGGTTGCCGGGATACCGAAGACCACACGGTACAGCCAGAAATAGCGGTAATTGCCATTGGCTTTCTTAGCCCGAAAACCAACTGCGACAGGACTGCCTCCATCCTCGCTGCCGGAAATGACGACATGATTGTCATCAAGAGTTGCCCCGGTTAAGTCTCCTGCAGCTATAACGCCAATATCGTCAATTCCAAGGGAAAGGGTGCCGTTTTTAAATTCCTTGACAATTTCCGCTGCACTGTCATCTGCATATAGGGTTGCTTCTGCGAGCTCAACAGACAAATCTGCTTTCATCGCCTTTGCAAGTGAAATGGGCGTGCCGTAGGTTTCATCGCCGCTCTCATCCTCGGTGATTTTTGCATAATAGAGCTTATCTAAGCCGATTGTTGCCATATCTTATTCCTCCAGTACATAAGTTTTCGCCACATCAATGGCGTAATGGTGGTAGCCTGTATCGTCCTCGTGTCCGATGTAGCGCCGTTCAGTTACGGTGATTTCAGCATTGAGGAGTGCTCCTTCAATTTGTCGCTTTCGCTGGGTGTAGCTGCCTTTTGAAAACAGCGACAGCCTGACTTCCTGGGTTTCATATTCCGGCCGATTGTCCGCATGGAGCTCGTAGGAGTCTATAAGCGGAGTAAGCACCACGTACTCCTCCGGAGCGCTCCCGCTGAACAAGCCTGTTTCTACAGGCACACTCATTTCATCCAGCAAGCTGTTTAGTTCAGTTAATAGACTCATAGCTTCGATATCTCCTTCTCCAGCTTGTCGGTCATTTCAGCAATACAGGCTTTGCGTGAAGCCGTTTTCGCAGGCTTCAAAAAGGGCTTAGCAGGCTGGCCTTGCTTACCGTATTCGATAATGTTGGCTATTTTCGCATTGGAGCCGCCATCACGCCTTGGCTCACTAAAGCCAACCTTCACATTGAAATTACCGTCCCGGTCCTGCTTAGCGGGTGAGAGCCCCAAGGCTGAGGCCAGCTCGCCTGTGGACTCGGAGGGCTCTTTAGTATCGCGCCCGATTACTGATTTCAGGTTATCCCTGACCTTATCAAGGACTACCTCACCACCGGCTTCCAATACTCTTGGGAGAATCTCGTCTGTTTTTTCAGCGAGCCTTGATACCTTCAACAGGAACTCCTCTGGCATTTTGACATCCACCTTAGCCACTGGGAATCACCCGCCTTGCGAGCACCTCAGTGTAGAGCCTGCGATCTCTGACATCCTCCACACTGGTGATTTCATATCGCTCATCAGAACAGGTAATGAGCAGCTCTGTGGTGACCGTAAGTCCCGGGATAGCCCTAAACCGAAAAAGAGTGGTCTCTTCAGAAAAGGCCGCCATGTTGGCCCAGCGTTCATTGCCATGCCGGTCCTCCTTATAGGCCCTAACAGAAGCAAGAATGCTCTCACCCTTACTGACAAAGCCTTCAGCGTCCTTCACCGGAACGGTTGAAATAATATTGATAAAGGCATTCATTTTTCCATAGCTCACACGCCCCACCTCCGATCCAGTCGAAGCAGCAGGTTCACTGCATTCCAAACCTGCTGACTCGCCTGAACATTGTCTGAGAAAAAGCCGGCTGTCGAGCCATCCCTGCTTTCGTAGAAATGACCCGACAGCATGATTACGGCTTGCTCGGTGGTAGGCAGCATGGAGCTCTCGGCATAATACCCTTCTGAAAGGTGCTGATAGCTTTCCGCATAGGAAACAGCTGCCTTGATATATCCCTCCAGCAGGTTATCATCCTGGTTATGCTCCAGAATGAGATTTGCCTTTACCTTCGGGAGCAGCTCATCAATTAGTGCCATGCTGCGTCACCTCCGAAAATTAGGATGCCGACATCTGCAGCAGCTGGATGCCTTCAGCCAGAATGACCTTGCCGTCCACACGCTCAGTGGCGAGAAAGCCGACCTGCCCATTACCGGCATAGAGCTCATTAAGTCTCTGGACGCTGCGGCCCATACGATCTGCTATCCAGTAGTTGGAGAAGTCCCCAAAGGCAATCGGCAGTGCACTTGCTCCAACACCCGGTACATAAGGCGAGGTATAGAGCGGATACCCAATAAACCTATCAGGCTGACCCTGCTGGACACTCGGCTGCCAGAGATATGCACCGTTGGAATCCTTCAGCTTACGAAGTGCCGATACCGTTACATCCTTCATCAGGAAAACTGCATTCCTGCGGTACGGAGACTTCAGCGCATATACCAGGTCGATCAGGTTGTCTACCGTGATGTTGGTGGTGCTGCCAGCTGTAACTCCGATGGTTCCACCGCCGGATGCAAGGAAGATACCCGAAGGCTGACCTACGCCGGTACCTACGCAGAACGCTTCCTCCTCGGCCACACCAAAGGCTCTGGCAAATTCCTGAGCGATGTAGGTTTCCAGATCAAACATGCTGTCCTGCAGGAGCTCTGTGGATACCTTGACCAGATCCGTCAGCTTGAAGGCGTCAATGGTCTTCTGTGCAAAGGTCGGATTACTCTCTGTGTAGGCTGCGTTTTCAGCTGTCCACTGCGCAGTGGAGTGTGTAGCCGCGATGGGAATTTTTCGCTCCGCTGAGGTTGTGATGACCTTCGCAAGGGATCGGATGACGTTGGCTTCCTCAAGCCCCATTACAAGCTGGCGTTCAAATTCGATCGGGACTAGATAGCCGCCGTCTGCATCCACATCAGTGCTCAGCACGTTATGCAGAAGCGGCTTCCCGCGAAGCGCCTTACCGAAGTCCACCCTGTACTCGTCAGTGGCTCTGCCGGTTCTGAGCTTTCCATCCGGCTGGTTAGGCTGATTGGTGATGGGATTACTTGTTGCTTTGGAAAGCTCCAGATCGATGGCAGCCTGGCGTTCCAGACGCTCGACCTCTTTGCCGAGAGCCACTACATCATTTTCCATCTTTTCGTAGACGGCCGTGTCCTCAGCAGATAGCAAGCCATCGTTGCCACGTTTGGTGTCTAGGAACGCCTTTGCTGCGTCCCATGCTTTGGCGCGTTTTTCGCGCAGTTCAAGAATTTTACTCATAATATGTTCCTCCTTCGATTAGTGGGAAATTAAAGAAAGCCGCTTTTCCAGCGACTCTATAGTGGTACTTGTCTTCGTTTGTTGTGCTTGCTTAGGTCGTACCTTCTCCAGCAGGGAATTGGTAACAGCCCGCCTTGAAAAGGCATAGGTTTCAGTGCCGATTCGCTTCTTTTCGTCCTCCAGGATGGCGTCGGAGAAGCCCAATTCAATTGCCTTGTTGGCGTTCAGCCAGGTCTCCGCATCCATCAGGCGGGAAAGCTTTGCCCTAGAGAGGCCGGTCTTGATTTCATAGGCATTGATGATACTTTCCTTGACCTCCGAGAGCATATCTATGGCCTTTTGCATTTCCTCGCTGTCACCAATGGCGATGGTCA
>Ga0116152_10003623_pt1 | contig 12353 bp, 11 predicted proteins | sample AD_UKC119_MetaG_FD_89894 | JGI IMG/M metagenome (GOLD analysis project Ga0116152, IMG submission 89894) | Active sludge microbial communities of municipal wastewater-treating anaerobic digesters from Hong Kong - AD_UKC119_MetaG | ecosystem: Engineered > Bioreactor > Anaerobic > Digestate...
GGTCCAGGTCTGCATGAAAGGCGTTGCGTCTCAAGGGCATGACGGGTTTTTCGCGCCGTGTGTGGCACGCTGGCCCGGTTCTGTCCAGCCGCCCCGCCGGGGCCGCCGGCAACGTTCCGCCTGTGGGCCGCGCGGGAATGGCGCCCCCCTCCCCCTTTCACAGGCGCGAGCCATGCGCTATCTGCTCCCCACAGGAACAGGAGTCCGCCATGGATTACGAAAAGCCCGGCCCGGTCGAAGAGAACTGGCGCGACGCAATCTCGACGATCGAGGAGATCATCGACGAGGCCCGCAACGGACGCATGTTCGTGCTGGTGGACCACGAGGACCGCGAGAACGAGGGCGATCTGGTGATCCCCGCGCAGATGGCCACGCCCGAGGCGATCAACTTCATGGCGACCCACGGTCGCGGGCTGATCTGCCTGTCGCTGCCCGGGCACCGGATCGACGCGCTGGGCCTGCCGCTGATGTCCACCAACAACGCCTCGCGTCACGAGACCGCCTTTACCGTTTCGATCGAGGCGCGCGAGGGCGTGACCACCGGCATTTCCGCCTATGACCGCGCCCGCACCGTCGCCGTCGCCATCGACCCGTCCAAGACCGGCGCCGACATCGCCACGCCCGGGCACATCTTCCCGCTGCGCGCGCGCGAGGGCGGCGTGCTGGTGCGCGCCGGCCATACCGAGGCCGCGGTGGACATCGCGCGGCTGGCCGGGCTCAACGCCTCGGGTGTGATCTGCGAGATCATGAAGGACGACGGCGAGATGGCGCGCCTGCCCGACCTGGTGGCCTTTGCGCAAAAGCACAATCTCAAGATCGGCACGATCAGCGACCTGATCGCCTATCGCCGCCGCCACGACAACCTGGTGCGCGAAAGTGCCCAGCGTGCGGTGACGTCGGTGCATGGCGGCGACTGGTCGCTGCGGGTCTTCACCGACCAGACCCAGGGCGCGGAACACATCGTCCTGGCGATGGGCGACCTGACCACGGACGCGCCGGTGCTGGTGCGGATGCACGCGATGAACCCGCTCGAGGACGTTCTGGGCATCGGCGCGGGCCACGCGGGGGACCTCAAGGGCGCGATGAAGCTGATCGCGGCCGAGGGGCGCGGCGTCGTGGTGCTCTTGCGCGACACGCAGATGAAGCTCGATCTCGATGAACACGGCGCGCCCCGCATCCTGCGCCAATACGGCCTGGGCGCGCAGATCCTGGCGGCGCTGGGCTTGCACCGCATCACGCTGGTGACGAACTCGCCCACCCCGCGCGTCGTGGGCCTGGACGCCTACGGGCTGGCCATCGCCGGCACCCGCCCCATCCCCAAGGAGTGATCCCATGGCCGGAGCCAGCCACTATTCCCTGCCCCTTCCCGCCTTTGACAAACCCGTCAAGGTCCTGATCGTCGTCGCCCCCTATTATCGCGACATCGCCGACAACCTGATCGCCGGGGCCAAGGCCACGCTCGAACAGGCCGGCGCGACCTGGGAGCTGATCGAGGTTCCCGGCGCGCTCGAGGTTCCCGCCGCCATCGGCCAGGCCTGGCGCATGGCCAATTTCGACGGGTTCGTGGCGCTGGGTTGCGTGATCCGCGGCGAGACCACTCATTACGACACGGTCTGCAACGACAGCTCGCGCGGCCTGACGCTGCTGGGGCTGCAAGGCGCGTGCCTGGGCAACGGCATCCTGACGGTGGAAACCTACGACCAGGCCGCGGTCCGCGCCGATCCCGCCGATCAGAACAAGGGCGGCGGCGCGGCGGCGGCGGCGCTGCACCTGATCGCGCTGCAACGGCGCTGGGGCGGCGCGCGGGGCAACGTGGGCTTCCGCCCGGCCGGCGACCAGACCATCCAGCTTGCACAAGGGGGCGACCGGGCATGAGCGGCAGCACCGACGCCAAACGCGCGCTGCGCTCGGCCGCACGCTTCTACGCGGTGCAGGCGCTGTTCCAGATGGAAAGCTCGGGCCAGACCGTGGACAAGGTCCGCGCCGAGTTCGAAACCTATCGGATCGGCGCCGAGGGCGACGAGGAAACCTGGGTCGAGGCCGATCTGGCGCTGTTCCGCACGCTCTTGGACAAGGCCGTCGATCAGCAGGCGACGATCGACCAGATGACCGACCGCGCGCTGGTCGCGAAATGGCCGATCGCGCGAATCGACCCGACGCTGCGCGCGCTGTTCCGCGCGGCCGGGGCGGAACTGGTGGAAACCGCCACGCCGCCGCGGGTCGTCATCACCGAATACGTGCAACTCGCGCAGGCCTTTTTCCCTGAGGGGCGCGAATCGAAATTCGTGAACGCGGTCCTCGACCACATGGCGCGCGAGGCCCGGCCCGAGGCGTTCTGAAACCCGCCAGATCGCGCACAGCTTGACTCGAGGGGTGCGCGCCACCCGCGGGCCGGCCGCCCCTTCTTTGTGCCGCAAATATCCTGGGGGGTGAGGCCGTCAGGCCGAGGGGGGCAACGCCCCCCTTTTTTTCCTCAGCGTTCGGTCAGCTTCAGCTCGATCCGGCGGTTCTGCGCGCGCGCCGCGGGCGAGGATCCCGGCACCACCGGCCGATATTCCCCGAACCCGGTGGCCGCCAGCCGTTCCGGCGGAAAGCCCAGGTCGTTGATGAGGAACAGCACCACCGACAGCGCCCGCGCCTGGCTCAGTTCCCAGTTCGAGGCGTAGCGCCCGCCGGGCCGGATCGGCGCGTCGTCGGTGTGCCCGTCCACGCGCAGGATCCAGTCGATCGCCGGCGGGATTTCCCGCGCAATTTCCAGCAGCGCCGCGCCGATGCTGCGGATCTGCGCCTGGCCTGCGGCCGACAGATCGGCCGAGCCCGGCTCGAACAGCACCTCCGACGAAAAGACGAAGCGGTCCCCCACAACCTGCACCCCGTCGCGGCCCGACAGGATCTCGCGCATCTGGCCGAAGAATTCGGAGCGGTAGCGCGCCAGTTGTTCGGTCTCGGCCTCCAGCCGGCGGCGCTCGGCCTCTTCCAGTTCGGCGCGGCGGCGTTCCTCGGCCGCGACCCGCGCAAGGGCCGCGTTCAGATCGGACCCCAGCGATTCGATCTGGGTGTTCGCCTCGGCCTCGCGGGTGCGCGATTCGCCCAGCAGGTCCTGCAACCCGGCGACCTGCCGCTGCAACTGCGCGACCTGTTCGTTCAGCAGGGCCAGCCGCCGCTGTTCTTCGGTCGAGGCCTCCTGCGCGTCGGCCAGTTGCTGTTGCGCCAGTTGCAGCAGGGCGCGGCGCGTTTCCGATTCGGTGGCCTGGCGATCCGCCTGCCCCTGGGCGTCGTCGCGCGCCGCCTGCGCGGCGGCCAGCAGCGTCAGCGTTTCCTCGGCGCGGGCGCGCTGCGCCTCCAGCGCCAGCGTCATCGCGGTCAGTTCGGCGTCGGAATTCTGCAACCGCTCGCGCAGGGCCTGCGCGGCGGCGGCCTGCGCCAGGCGCTCGCGTTCGGCGGCATCGAGCGCGGTCTGCATCCCCGCCAGGCGCTGGCGCAGGGCCTCGGCCGCGGCGGCTTCGGCCAGACGCTGGCGTTCCGCTTCCGACAATGCTCCATCGAACGTGCTGGCCCGCGCCAACAGCGCCTGCCGCGCCGCCTGTTCATCGCTGAGCTGCCCCTCCAGTTCCGCGATTCGCGCCCGTGTCGTGTCATCCAGCGCGGCCAGCTGCGCCAGGGCCTGTTGCCGCGCCAATTGTTCGTCGTTCAGCCGGGATTCAAGGTCCGCCAGCCGCGCGCGCGTTTCGGCATCCAGCGACGCAAGCTGCGCCAGGGCCTGCTGGCGCGCGGCCTGTTCGTCGGTCAGTCGGGCCTGCAATTCGGCGATCCGGGCGCGGGTCTGATCGTCCAGCGACGCCAGATCCGCCAGCGCCTGCTGGCGGGCCACCTGCGCATCGCTGAGCTGCGTCGCCAGGTCCGCGATCCGCGCGCGCGTGGTGGCGTCCAGTTGGGCCAGATCCGCCAGCGCCTGCTGGCGCGCGACCTCGGCCGCCGACAGCGATTGCTCAAGTTCGGCGATGCGCGCGCGGGTTTCATCGTCCAGCGCCGCGAGCCGGGCCAGCGCCTGCTGCCGGGCCAGTTCACTGTCCGAGAGTTGCGCGCTCAAGGCCGCGATGCGTGCCTGCTGGGCCGCGGTTTGCGTCGCCAGTTCGGCCAGCGCGGCCGCGCGCGCGGCCTCGGTCTCGGCCAGACGCTGGCGGGTGGTCTGGGCCTCGGCGCGCGCCAGATCCAGCGCCTGCCGGGTCTGCGTCACCGCCGCCAGCGCCGCGTCGCGCGCCTGCGTCGTCTCGGTCAGCCGCGCCAGCATGTCGGTCAACGAGGCCTCGGCGGTCTGCGCGCGCCCGCGCATCTCGGCCAGCGCGGCCTCGACAGCCTCGCGCTGGGCGGCGGCCAGCCGCGCGGCCTCGGCCTGGGCGTCGATTTCGTCGCGCGCCCGGGCCAGCGCCGCGTTCAGCGCCTCGGATTCGCTGAGCAGCGCGTCGCGGCGGGATTCGGTCTCGGCCAGACGCGCGCCCAGATCCGAGCGTTCGGCGATCAGCGCGGCGACCTGAGCCTCGAACGCCGTGATCCGGGTGCGCGCGTCCTGAAGATCGGCGTTGCGCGCCGCCAGGTCGCGGCCCAGCGCGGCCAGCGCGGCCTCTTGCTGGCGCGTCGTGGCGCGCAGGCTGTCGAGGTCGGCGTTCAGCCCCGTCACCTGCCCTTCGAGCGTGGCGACACGGCCGCGCGACAGGCCCAGCGCATCGGTCAGGCTGGCGACCTGCTGCGTCAACCCTTCCAGTTCGTGGTCTTGCGTGGTGATCTGTTCGCGCAGCACCGACTGCACGATCATGAAAATCGACAGCACGAACATCAGCACCAGCAGCAGCGCCGACATGGCATCGACGAATCCCGGCCAGATCGATGCCGAAAATCGGTTGCCGCCGCGCCGCGAGAGCCCCATCAGTAGCCGTCCTCGGCGCTGACCTGGGGCGGTGGCTGCCGGTTCAGGTGTCGCACCGCCTGCGTCAGAACCGCCAGATCGCTGCGCAGATCGGCCATGGATTCCTGCCGCCCGGCGGACAATTCCTCAAGGATGCGAACCAGTTGCACATCCATGGAGCGCAGGCGAAGTCGGGTTTCGGCCTCGACATGGGGTTCCGCGTCGGGGCCGGACAGCAAGGCGATCAGCCGCTCCTGCCCCTCGGCCAGCCGTGCCAGCGCGGCCTCGGCGCCGGCGGCGCTGTGGGTCTGCTGGGCCAACCGCTCGACCGCATTGGCAAGGCTGCCCAGGGCCGCGTCACGCTCACCGCGACCGGCCTCGGCGCGGGCCTGAAGGTCCTGCAAGGCGAGCATCTGGTCGGCCAGGGTATCCAGCACCTCGACCATGGCCGCCATCTGGCCGCCGCCCTCGCCGTCGCCCAGCGCCGAGCCGAGGCGGGTGATCGAGGACAGCCATTCCTCGAGCTCGCGGTAGAACCGGTTCTGCGCCTGGGTCGCAAAGAGTTCGAGCAATCCGACCACCAGCGACCCGGCCAGACCCAGCAGGGACGAACTGAACGCCGTGCCCATGCCGCCCATCTGGGCCTCGAGCCCGGTCATCAGGCGGCCGAACCCCGACAGCGCGGTTTCGCCCTCTTGCGGTGCCAGCGAGCGGATCGTTTCCACCACCGCCGGAACCGAGGTCGCGAGTCCGTAGAACGTGCCCAGAAGCCCCAGCAGGATCAGCAGGTTGACCAGATAGCGCGTGATATCGCGCTCTTCCTCGATGCGGGTGCCGACCGATTCCAGAATCGACCGGGTCGAACTGGCCGAGATATGGCTGGAGGTGCCGTGCGCCCTGAGCAGCGATGCCAGCGGCGCCAGCAAGCGCGGCGCAATGGTGATCTGGTGGCCCGGCGTCTGCGCGACGAATCCGCCGACCCAGCGCACCGAACTGAACAACTGCCCGATCTGCCAGAAGGTCGCCAGCACGCCGATCACGAAGATCAGCGCGATGAACCCGTTGAGCGAGATATTGGCCAGGAAGATGCCCGAAATGCGGGGATAGGCCAGCGCGACGCCCGCACCGACCAGCGCCAGGGACAGCAGCATCAAGGTCAACTGGCGCAACGGCGGTGTGAACTGGACACGACCGATCGGCCCCAGCGTGCCTGCTCTCAACTGCTTCGCCATCCGTGCACCCGGTTCTTGCTGACACAAAATCTAGGGGTATTGCCCCTGTTTGCCAACAAGGAACTACACGCCCTTCAACACCTTCACGCGATCCGACAGCCATTCCAGCTCAGGGTCGGGCAGGCCCAGCGCCGCCAGATGCGCGGCGGTCTGATGCAAGTACTCGCAATTCGGCCCGCGCCCGCCGACCGCGCGGGCGATGCGCTGCGCCTGATCCTCCAGCGCCATGCCGCCGCAATACTGGTCATGGGCGCGGTCGATCACATAGACCACCGCCAGAACCTCGCGCCCGTCGTCCAACCGCAGGGGGCGCACCTGTTCCAGATAGGCGGCCGAGATCAGCTCGCGCGCGCGCAGGTATTCCAGCGTCTCGTCGGCGATCTCGGCGGCGATTTCAAAGGCCACGCCGTGGCATTCGGCACCTTCGGCGGCATCGAGCGCCAGCACCAGGCCCGGCTGGGCCTCGGTCCCGCGATGGTGGATGGACAACATGCAGAACGACCGGCGGAACCCGTCCAGCCGGGCCAGCCGTCGCGAGGTCCAGGCGAACCCCGGGTTCCACACCAGCGATCCATAGCCAAAGACCCACAGCGGTTGCATGACAGTTCTCCGAACCCGGCCGCGCGGCGGGACTGGCCCCGCGCCGCAGGGGCATGTAAACAGCCCGGGGAACAAAGACAACGGAGTCGGGCATGCGCGCTCTCAGGGCTCTGACGGTGCTGGCGGTTCTGGCAACCCTGGCATGGTGCGGGTATTGGGTGATCGGACAGCAGGCGCTGGACCGCGCGATCCGCGCCGGGCTGGCGCATGTGCCCGAGGTCAGCGCCGGTTCGCACAGCATTGGCGGGTTTCCGAACCGCTTTGACGTGACCTTCAACGAGCCCCGAGTGGCGGTGGACGGGGTAACCTGGACGGCGCCCTTTGTGCAGATCATGGCGCTGTCCTATCAGCCCAACCGGCTGATTGCCGTCTTTGCGCACGATCAGGCGCTGCGCGTCAACGGAACCGAGGCCAGCCTGCACAGCGAGGACTTGCGCGCCTCGATGGCGATGGACGCGACGCTGGACCTGCCGCTCGATCGGGTGACGCTGGTCGGTCAGGGACTGGACCTGCTGGTGGGCGCGGCGAACAACCGGTTCGACAGCCTGCGCCTGGCCAGCCGGCGAATCGGACCCGCGATCCACGAGATCGCCGCGCTGGCCGAAACGGTCTATCCTGACACCGCGATGATGGACCGGATGGACCCGCAGGGCCTGTGGCCGCGCCGCTTCGACGTGCTGCGGCTGGACGCCGAGGTCGCGTTCGACCGCCCGCTGGACCGCCACCTGTTCGACGGCGCCGAGCCGCGCCTGTCCCGCCTGACGCTGACCGGCGCCCGGGTCGCCTGGGACGGGGTTGACATCGTCGCCGCCGGGCGCCTGACGCCCGATGCCGAGGGTCGGCTTTCGGGCGACGTGACGCTGACCGTCACCGGCTGGCGCAGGCTCCTGGACCTGGCGCGCGCAGGGCCTGCTGACCCCCGAGAACCAGACCACCCTGGCCGGGATGCTGGGCGCGATGGCCACTGGCGAGGGCGGCGCGACAATCGCGGTGCCGCTGGCCGTGGTAGACGGCGATCTGAGGATGGGGCCGGTCGTTCTGGGCACCCTGCCGCCGCTGCGCTGATCGGGCCGCCAAAGATGCACGCGGAATGGGACAATAATTTTAAGCTTGAAATTTGAAATTCGAAATGCCACGCTGCCCGGGACACGAGGAGTGCCCAACATGAAAATTCTGTGCCTCGGCGGCGGCCCCGCTGGTCTTTATTTCGCAATCTCGATGAAACTGCGCGACCCCGCGCACGAGGTGACGGTGCTGGAACGCAACCGCGCCAACGACACCTTTGGCTGGGGGGTGGTGCTGTCCGACGACGCGCTGTCGCGGATGCAGAAGAACGACCCCAAATCGACCGACGCGATCCGCGATCATTTTGCCTATTGGGACGACATCGCGACGATCCACAAGGGCCAGCGCATCGTCTCGGGCGGGCACGGGTTCGCCGGGATCGGCCGCAAGCAGATGTTGATCCTGTTGCAGGCGCGGGCGCGCGAGCTGGGCGTCGATCTGCGGTTCGAAACCGAATTCAAGGCCGCCGAGGACTATCGCAAGGATTATGACCTGGTGGTCGGCGCCGACGGCATCAACTCGTTGGTGCGCAAGGAATACGAGAGCGATTTCAAGCCCGACATCGACGTGCGCAAGTGCAAGTTCATCTGGTTGGGCACCCATCAGAAGTTCGACGACGCCTTCACCTTCATCTTCGAAAAGACGGAACACGGCTGGATCTGGGCGCATGTCTACCAGTTCGACGCCGATACCGCGACCTTCATCGTCGAATGCCTGCCCGACACCTGGGATCGCCTGGGATTCGAGGCGATGACGAAGGAAGAGATCGTCGAAACCTGCCGCAAGATCTTTGAAAAGCACCTGGGCGGCAACGACCTGATGTCGAACGCGGCGCACCTGCGCGGTTCGGCGGTTTGGATGCAGTTCCCGCGCGTCATCTGCGAGAAGTGGTATCACGAGAACGTCGTGCTGATCGGCGATTCGGCGGCGACGGGGCATTTCTCGATCGGTTCGGGCAGCCGCCTGGCCTTTGACAGCGCGATCGCGCTGGCCGATTACCTGCATTCGGAACCGACGATGGAGCAGGCCTTCCGCCGCTACCAGGAGGAACGCCGGCTTGAGGTGTTGCGGCTGCAATCGGCGGCACGCAACTCGCTGGAATGGTTCGAGGAAGTCGAGCGTTACCTCGACATGGACCCGACCCGCTTTGCCTATTCGCTGCTGACCCGCTCGCAGCGCATCAGCCACGAGAACCTGCGCCTGCGCGATCCCGAATGGCTGGAGGGCGCCGAAGCCTGGTTCGCGCGCCAGGCCGGCGGCACCGAGGGGCGCCGCCCCATGTTCCAGCCCTATACGCTGCGCGACATGACGCTGAAGAACCGCATCGTCATGTCCCCGATGGCGCAATACAAGGCGGTCGATGGCACGCCCACCGACTGGCATTTCACCCATTACGCCGAACGCGCAAAGGGCGGCGCGGGGCTGATCTACACCGAAATGACCTGCGTGTCGGCGGATGGCCGGATCACCCCCGGGTGCCCGGGTCTCTATGCCCCCGAACACGAGGCAGCCTGGAAGCGGCTTGCCGACTTCATCCATGCCGAGACCTCGGCCAAGCTGTGCATCCAGATCGGCCATGCCGGGCGCAAGGGTTCGACCTGCGTGCCCTGGGGCGGCGGCATCGACGCGCCCCTGCCCGCGGGCAACTGGGATCTGATCGCGGCCTCGGCCATCCCGTATCGCAAGGACAGCCAGACCCCGCGCGCGATGACCCGCGCCGACATGGACCGGGTCAAGGCCGACTTCGTCGCGGCCGCCCAGATGGCCGACCGCGCGGGCGCCGACATGATCGAGATGCACGGCGCGCACGGCTATTTGCTGGCGACCTTCATTTCGCCCGTGACCAACCGGCGCGAGGACACGTATGGCGGCAGTCTGGAAAACCGGATGCGCTATCCGCTCGAGGTGTTCACCGCGATGCGCGCGGCCTGGCCGACGTCGAAACCGATGGCGGTGCGGATTTCGGCCCATGACTGGATCGACGGCGGCGTGACGCCCGAGGAAGCGGTCGAGATCGCCCGCGCCTTCCACGCGGCCGGCGCCGACATCATCGACGTGTCCTCGGGTCAGACCGACCCGGCCGAGGCGCCGATCTATGGCCGGATGTTCCAGACGCCGTTCAGCGACCGCATCCGCAACGAGGCCGGCATCCCCACGATGACGGTCGGCAACATCAGCGACTGGGACCAGGTGAACGGCATCCTCATGGCGGGCCGGGCCGATCTGGTCTGCCTGGCACGCGCGCATCTGGCCGATCCCTACTGGACGCTGCACGCCGCCGTTGCCCAGGGCGACACCGCGACCGAGTGGCCTGCGCCCTACAAGGGCGGGCGCGACCTGTTGTTCCGTCTGGCCGAGCGGCAGGCCGAGGCCATTCGCGTATGACCACGCTGTCCGGCAAGCGCGTGCTGATTACCGGCGGCGGCACGGGTGTCGGCGCCGACCTGGCGCGCGGCTTCCATGCCGCCGGGGCCGACGTGGTGATCGCGGGGCGCCGTCTGGCGCCCCTTGAGGCCGTGGCCGACACCCTGCCCGGGGCGCGCGCGCTGACCTGCGACGTCACCGACGAGGCCCAGGTGGCCGCGCTGTTTGCCCAGGCCGGCGCGGTGGACGTGGTGATCGCCAACGCCGGGGCCTCGACCTCGGCGCCGATGGCCAGGACCTCGCTGGCGGACTGGAACGCGATGCTGGCGGTCAACCTGACCGGCACCTTCCTGACCCTGCGCGAGGGGTTGAGGCAATTCAGCGGCTGGGGCCGACTGATCGCCGTGGCCTCGACCGCGGGGCTGAAGGGCTATGGCTATGTCGCGCCCTACGCGGCGGCCAAGCACGGCGTCGTCGGCATGATTCGCAGCCTGGCGCTGGAAGTAGCGCGCGGCCAGGTCACGGCGAACGCGCTGTGCCCGGGGTTCCTGGACACCGAGATGACCGACCGTTCGGTCGCGAACATCATGGAAAAGACAGGGAAAACCGAGGCCGAGGCCCGCGCCGCCCTGGCCGCGACCAACCCGCAGAAGCGGCTGATCCAGCCGCGCGAGGTCACGGCCGCCGCGTTGTGGTTGTGCGCCGAGGGCGCGGAAGGCATCAATGGTCAAGCCATCGCCATCGCCGGAGGAGAGGTCTGACCATGCCCGCCGCCCATCTGCCCGCCGCATCCGCGGCCCCGACCACCCCCTCGGACACGCGCCCGCTGTCGAAACGCCGGCTGAAAACCTGGATTCGGCTGCTCAGGCTGACCCGCAGCGTGGAAAGCGACCTGCGCGATTTCCTGCGCACCGAACACGACACGACCCTGCCCCGCTTCGACGTGATGGCCGCGCTGTATCGACGCCGCGAGGATGTCACCATGTCCGAGCTGTCGCGGATGCTGCTGGTGTCGAACGGCAACGCGACCGCCGTCGTGGACCGGCTGGAAAAGGACGGGCTGGCGACCCGCACCCCGGCCCCCGGCGACCGACGCACGATCCACGTGGCCCTGACCGAAGGCGGCATCGCCGCGTTCGAGGCGATGGCCAAGGGCCACGAGGCGAAACTCGACACGCTTCTCGGCGGGTTGACCGCCGAAGATCTGGACCAGTTGCGCGGCATCCTGATGCGCGCGCTTCCCGATACCGACCGATGACAGGACCCGCGATGACCCAACTTGCCGATCTCAAACCCCAGCATTTCGCGTGGCAGGTCACCGACCGCATCGCCACGATCCGGCTGAACCGGCCCGAGCGCAAGAACCCGCTGACGTTCGACAGCTATGCCGAACTGCGCGACACGTTCCGCGCGCTGGTCTACGCGACGGATGTCGATGTGGTGGTTCTGGCGTCGAACGGCGGGAACTTCTGCTCGGGCGGTGATGTGCACGAGATCATCGGCCCGCTGGTGGCGATGGAAATGCCCGAGCTGCTGGCCTTTACCCGCATGACCGGCGACCTGGTCAAGGCCATGATCGCCTGCGGCAAGCCGGTGATCGCCGCCGTCGATGGTGTCTGCGCGGGCGCGGGCGCGATCCTGGCGATGGCCTCGGACCTCAGGCTGGCGACGCCCCAGGCGAAATGCGCCTTCCTGTTCACGCGCGTCGGGCTGGCCGGCGCCGACATGGGCGCCTGCGCAATCCTGCCGCGGATCATCGGCCAGGGTCGGGCGGCCGAGCTGCTCTATACCGGGCGGTCGATGGGCGCGCAGGAGGGCCACGCCTGGGGATTCTGGAACGCGCTGCACGCGGCCGACGCGCTGGAAGCCGCCGCCATGGACCTGGCCCGCAAGATCGCCGCGGGGCCCAATTTCGCGCATATGATGACCAAGACGCAGCTGAGCCACGAATGGTCGATGGGTCTGGAGCAGGCGATCGAGGCCGAGGCGCAGGCGCAGGCGATCTGCATGAAGACACAGGACTTTGCGCGCGCCTATCATGCCTTTGTGGCGAAACAGACGCCGGTGTTCGAGGGGAATTGAGCGGGTGGCGGGGGGGGGGGCCCCCCCCCCCCCCCCCCCCGGGGGGGGGCAGGCCCCCCCCGGCACCCCCCCCCCGCGAACAGGGGGGAAAGAGAGGAGGGGAGAGA
>Ga0116152_10003624_pt1 | contig 12346 bp, 12 predicted proteins | sample AD_UKC119_MetaG_FD_89894 | JGI IMG/M metagenome (GOLD analysis project Ga0116152, IMG submission 89894) | Active sludge microbial communities of municipal wastewater-treating anaerobic digesters from Hong Kong - AD_UKC119_MetaG | ecosystem: Engineered > Bioreactor > Anaerobic > Digestate...
AAAAAGTTTGTCCACCATTGCCACGACATCAGCGCAGAAAGCCAGTTCCAGGCCATGATGAAAAAATTTTCAGGCACGATTTCCTGATTTCCCAATGCCGTTTTATTTACAAAAGCAAGATTGGCTGCAGCATCTTCGTGTGAGGCATTGAGAAGCAGACATTTTTCGTAGCACCAGATTGCCGCGGCTGCATTGTTGTTGCGATACAAAGCGTTACCAAGATTATAATACACTTCATCTTTGATGTAACCGCTCCGTAAGAGTTCGTTGTATTGAACAATAGATTCTTCGTATTTTTTTTCGTTGTACAATGCATTGGCACGTGAAAACTTTTCTTTCGGAGTCTGGCTCTGAGCGATGGATGCAACAGAAACAAACCACAAAGTTGCGAATAGAATATTACTCAGTGTTTTCATTTTGCTGCGTGTGTTTGAACTTTTACAATCAGGTCTGCTGATTTTTCATACAATTCTTTCTGACTCATGCGGCCCGCTGCCGGAGCGAATCTCGTAAATTCGCATTCATCAAGAATTTTTAAAAATTCTTCTGAAATTTCTGCAGGCACATTGCTGCGAAGGAGAATTTCTCTGGCGTTTGAAAGACTCAGTTCTGAAAACGGGATTGTAAATTTATCGGTTAGATAGAGCCAGAGCGCTTTTGATAATTCAGTATAATACTCCTCTTCTTTTCCTTGGTCGAGCAATGATTTGGCAGTTTTCAGACGACGCTTTGCCTGACGCATGGCCATTCGCATGCGGTATTCCGAAACATTTGCTTTAAGTTGTATGCGTTTCCGGAAATACCACAGTATAAGTGCGGCCACTAAAATCAGCACTGCAACTACGATCCAGTAGAGAACTGAAAAGCTGAAAGTTTTTGAACTCAGCATCAGAAAAGGAATATTCTCATGAATGTGCCTAATGTCTTCGTTCAATATTTTCTCGGAACTAACATTCGATCCGTTGCCTTTTAGTACTTTTATTTTGTATTCCGGCAATTCAACCGACTGGTATTGCCCTGTAGATGGATTGAAAAATGAAAATGCAGATGGCGTTACTGTGAAATCGCCGGGAACTGTGGGCTGAAGCAGAAATTCAAAGGTCCTCGTACCACTGATTCCATCACTCGTTTTATAAAAATCATCAATAATGTCTGGATCAAACCACTCGAAACTTTCGGGAATACCGGGCTCTGTATATTCTATCAATGGCAGGTTACCATTGCCATTTACTTTCATTCGAAGCACTACTGCATCTCCGGTAAAACATTTATTGCGATCCACTTCTGTTTCGACTTCGAAATTTCCGACTGCACCATTGAATGACTCAGGTTTCCCTTTCTCAGGCAGAGCAATAACCGTTATTGAAAAAGGATTGCTGCGGATTTTTCGTTTCTCGGTTTTCACACCGAAGCCGGCAAATGGATCAATGGGAGATGAGCCAAAGGGATCTTTGAAAAATTGATCAAAAATTGAAAATGGGTTGTAGTTTTGTTGATTTGGAATTTGCACTATGGCCTCCAGTTCAAGTGACGGAATCGAGAGCGTGCCCGTTTTTTGCGCTATCAGCGCCACTTTGCGGATTTCGCCCACAATATACCTTTTACCTTCGATGGTTTCTTCCCATGTTTTTGCAGCAGTTTTAGTATCAGTTAGTTCTTCGGTCCAAAATCCGTCCATCGATGGTGTTTTCTCAATGCCGTATTGCGAGATGTCGTAGCGGGTGTATAATCTGTAAGAAACAGTAATTTGTTCTCCTTCATAAACTCTCGATTTGGAGGGAACTGCAGTCAGGAAAACTTCCTTACCGCCCGATGTAGATTGTTTTGGCTGATTTTTATCGGGCTGGACGGTATTGTTGTTTGCCTGTCCCTGAGATTTTACAGCATTTCCGCTGTTTGTAACGGTGATTGAAATACTGTTTGAGCTATAGGTCTGTCCTTTCACTTTCACCCGGGCTGGGCCGATGGTGTACGTTCCTGTAGATTTCGGAACCAATGTGAAAATCCATTTCGACTCACCGGGACTGCTTTGTACGAGCTGTCCGTTCACAATAATCTGCATGCCGCCACCACCGGAATACGACGACTGACCAACAACTTGAAACCCTTCAAACGATGGTTTGGTAAACGTTTCGGCATTGCCCCCAGATAGCGAATAAGTAACTTTTACTTGTGAGTTGACCGGCACTGTTGAGTAATCGCTGGACGCAGAAAACTTTATCTGAGCCGATATTGTCAGACTGAATATTATGCAAACCAAGGTGAAAATTGTCTTCATATTCTACCAGTCTTTGTATCCGTTTGTTGCACCCTGTCCTTCCTTCACAGGTTGAGCATGTATTTCTCTTTGTGTTTGTTTTTCTTTATTTTGCAAAGCTTTCAGCATTTGATCTGCCTGACCGGAACTGATTTCATTTTTTTCCTGTTCCTGTTTTTGTTGTTGATTTTTGTTCTGGTCTTTATTCTGATCTTTGTTTTTATCCTGATTTTGCTGATTTTGCTGATTTTGCTGATCTTGCTGATCTTGTTTATTTTGTTGATCCTGATTATCCTGCTGGTTCTGTTGGTTTTGCTGATTCTGCTGTTGTTTTTTCAGCATTTGCAATGCGTATGAAAGATTGTAACGGGCGTCTTCATCGGAAGGATTGAGCCGGAGCGCATTTTTATAGGCAATAACACTTTGCTCATAGTTTTCCTCCTGCATATATGTGTTCCCGATGTTATGATAGAGACGGCTCTGGGTGCGGTTATCCAAGCTGTCATTCAGTAAGCTGCTGTAGGTTTGTCTGGCTCCCTCAAAGTCTCCGTTTCGGTATAAACTATTTGCAAGATTGTAGCGGGCCTGAAAATCATATTCTGTTTTTTGTTCCAGACTTTTGCGATACAAACCTGCCGCTTTATCAAATTCTTTTTTTCGATAGGCCTTGTTGCCTTCAATTACATTGTGAAGCGAATTCTGCGCGCAGACTACTGTTGAGGTAATAATAGCAAGAGTGAATGCCAAGAGTATTTTCATCATACAGTTCTCCTTTCAATGAAGTTTTTAAAGACATCCTGCCATTTCATGCGGCGTTCCATCAGCACAAAATCAATGAGCAACAGCAGAAATGCCGGAATGAGCAGCCAAAGATATAATGATTTATAATCAGAAAAAATCATCGATCTGTTTTCGGTTTTTTCTGCTTTTCTCAATTCATCCATAATGCTTTCAGCTGCATTTCCAAGATTTTTGGTGTCAATGAACAGTCCTCCGGTTTGTGTGGCCAGACCTTTCAGCAAAGCTTCATCCGGCTTCGAAATCACAGTGTTTCCTCCTTCATCTTTTTTATATCCTGTTCTGACAGAGTTGTTATAAACCGGGATGGGGCCTCCTTTTTCAGTACCAATGGCAATTGTATGAACAGGAATTCTTCTTTTCTGCAATTCACCGATAATCGGCTCAGGATTGCCTTCCAGATTTTCACCATCACTGAGTAAAACGATGGCCGGATATTTTGCCTTACTGCTGTCGATGCTTATCAAAGCTGTTGTCAGTGCTTTTTCGATATGTGTTCCCTGCCGGCTGATGAGCTCCGGATCGAGGTTCCGGACAAACATCGAAACGGCAGTCTGATCGATGGTCATGGGCAATTGAATAAATGCATCGCCGGCAAAAACGATGAGCCCTGCGCGATCCGATCCCATGCGGTCAATCATGCCAAGCATAATTTGTTTTACTTTGCTCAGTCGGTTTGGTTTGATGTCTTCGCAGCGCATCGAATTGCTGATGTCAACCACAAACTGAATGTCGCTCCCTTTTGATTGAATTTGTTTGTCCACTTTTTTCCCGGCCAGTGGATTGGCGAGTGTTACAATCATGAAAGCCGCTGCTGAAGCTACAAGAATGAATTTCGTCAATGGTTTGTTTTTTGAAAACCCGGGAATGCTGAGCCGTAGATTATTTTCTGAAAACATTTGGCCGAGCTGTTTCTTTCTTGCGAAATAGTACAGCATAAACAAACCTGTTGCCAGCAGCAGAGTGCTTAACCACCAGAGATATTGCGGATGTTCAAATCTGTACATAATGATTATGGTATAATTCGTAAAACAGTGTAACGAAGCAGTAATTCAAAAGCAAGAAGCACAAGGGCAATCAGAACCGGAATAAAAAACAAATCATGTTTTTCCGACATTCGGGCAACTTTAATTCTTGTTTTTTCCATTTCATCGATTTCGGCATAAATGGATTCAAGCGATTTGTTGTCTATGGCTCTGAAATATTTTCCACCGGTCATGGCTGCCATTTCCTGCAGCATGGGTTCATCCAGTCGCACATCTACATATTCATAGGACGTACCCATGATGGTTTTGACAGGATATGGTGCTTTGCCAGTTGTACCAACACCGACCGTGTATAGACGGATTCCATACAGTTTGGCCATGGAAGCGGAGTTGAGTGGATCAACAAAACCACTGTTGTTGATTCCGTCGGTAAGCAGAATAATGACTTTGCTGATGGCGGAGCTGTAACGCAGGCGGTCAACCGCAATTCCAACTGCATCGCCGATGGCAGTACCGTCACGCACAATGCCGTTTTGAATCTGCATAAGCAATTGCCGTAAAACTGCATGATCGGCTGTAAGCGGACATTGTGTGAAAGCTGCACCGCTGAATGCAACCAATCCTATCCGGTCGTCGGGTCGTCCGGCAATAAAGTCCTGAGCTACTTTTTTTGCAGCATCAAGCCGGTTGGGCTTCAGGTCTTCTGCCAGCATGCTGCCCGAAACATCATTGACCAGCATAATATCGATCCCTTCAATGTTATAGTCGTCATGAAAACTGTACGATTGCGGTCCGGCTATGGCTACAATAATGAATGCAATGGCTGCGAATCTGATAGCAGGCAGCAAATGGAACATTCTTTCGCGGAATGTCTTCGGCGCATTTTCAATGGCTTTCAGCGATGATGCATGAATTGCATGACGCGATTGCCTGAAATTTCTGATATACCACCAGATCATCAATGGTATAATCGACATCAGCAGAAATGCCCACGGATGCTCAAAAGAAAGATCATTTATCCATTCCATTGTTGTCGGTGTTTGTTTCAACTGGTCTTGTGTCAATTACAAATTTGATGGCATCGCTCACCGATTTTTCGTATTGTCCCGGCTCCGGACGGAAACGTGCAAATTTGGCCATATCAGCCACGTTCAGAATTCCTCTCAGCGTGTGGATGCTTTCAGCCGGAAGTTCAGCTTTTGTTACTGCTTCGATTAATTCGGATGATAACATTTCTTCGGCTTGAATACCACGTGAATAGATCAGATATTTCCGTAAAATCTCAACAAGCTCGGTGTAAAAGTCTTTTGGTGAAACGCTAAACCATGAGCGCGATTCCTGTATTTTCCGAAGTGCTGTCAGTGCGGCTTCGGTGGGATTGACCCAGACAATTTCCTCAACCGGAATCATAGGTTTCTTTTTACGCAGACGGAAATAAAAATACACTCCTGCAGCTGCAATCAATACTCCTGCAAGTAGGTACCAGAGCCAATTAAATGATGTTTTGCCTTCGACTTCGTAAATATCCTTGATGTCTTTTACGGCTTTGGTTGTGTCAACCGGAACTGTTGTGCAAAAAAGCATCAGCGAGTCACTGAGAATTTCCACCGTATCATTGTCCTTCAGGAAAAGCGCTGACAGCGCGGGAATAGCGAAGTATCCACTGTCGTATGCAGAGACCGATAATTGTTGTTTGTATATATCGTTCGATCCTTTTTTTTCGGTGATAATATCTTTTTTCTTCACAACTTCGATTCCTGACGGCATTGAATCAGGGAGCATCGGCATTTGCAGAACTTTGGTTCCTGTGGGTAAAGAAAGCTGCCATTGAAAAACGGACAATTCGCCAACGCTGATGGAATCACGACTGAGCGATACTTTAATGTCGTTTTGAGCATGTGAAAACGAAGTTATTAAAATAAAAATCAGTAGAGCCGCCGGTTTTCTCATATCCTTTTTCCTCTTTTTTTGAAAAGTTTGGCCAATGGTTTTACGAAATCTTCGTGCGTTTTGAAATCAACCACATCGATGTTGAATTTGGCAGCAGTTTGTGTAAGATATTGCTGTTGCTGATTCCACCATGAATTGTACATTCTTGCTGTGGCGCCATTGGAGTCAATTACACGTAGTTGGCCGGTTTCGGAATCCTGCATAAGAACAAGTCCGGAGCCCGGAACCGAAGATTCTATTTTATCAATTACACGCAGTGCCACCAGATCGTGTTTGCGGGCAGTGATGGCAAAGGCCCGCTCGTAGCCGTTGTCGATGAAATCGGAAATCAGAAAAACAATGCCGCGACGGTTTACAACACGGTTGAAATACTCGAGTGCAGCCGTAATATTGGTACCTTGCCCTTCAGGTTTAAAAGTAATCAGTTCGCGTATGATGCGTAAAATGTGTTGTTGTCCTTTTTTCGGTGGAATGAATTTTTCAATTTTATCGCTGAAGAAAATCACCCCGACTTTATCGTTGTTGCGCAACGCTGAAAAAGCAAGTGTTCCAGCCAGTTCTGCAATGCGTTCATTTTTTGAAACAGCGGTTGACCCAATGTTGTTTGAGCCGCTGACATCGATGAGCAGAATGACTGTGAGTTCTCGCTCTTCTTCAAATACTTTAATAAATGGATGATTGAACCGGGCGGTCACATTCCAGTCGATGCTGCGCATATCGTCGCCGTAGCCGTATTCACGCACTTCGCTGAACGTCATGCCGCGTCCCTTGAAAGCGCTGTGGTACGAACCCGCCAGCACTTCGTCGGTAAGCCGTCGTGTTTTGATTTCAATCCGGCGTACTTTTTTCGAAAGCTGAAAATTATCGTTTTCCATCACGGCACCTGAACTGCGTTAAGAATGTCAATGATAATCTGGTCAGTTGTAATGTTCTCGGCTTCGGCTTCGTAGCTGAGTCCAATGCGGTGACGCATAACATCGGGTGCAACGGCGCGGATGTCTTCGGGCAGCACATAGCCGCGGTGATTGAGCAGTGCATAAGCTTTTGATGCCAACGCCATATTGATGCCAGCTCGTGGCGATGCTCCATAATTGATCATGTCTTTGTATTTTACTAAGCCATAACGTGCAGGGAAGCGGCTTGCAAACACAATATCGGTAATATAGTTTTCGATTTTTTCATCCAGATAAATGTCGTGCACCAGTTTGCGTGCATGCAGAATCTGTTCAACAGAGGCCACTTTATTGGGCACCGGATATTGCGGAGCCAGGTTCTGACGTATAATCAGTTTTTCTTCTTCTTTTTCCGGATAGCTCACCAGCACTTTCATCATGAAACGGTCAACCTGTGCTTCAGGCAGCGGATAGGTTCCTTCCTGCTCAATGGGGTTTTGAGTTGCCATGACAAGAAAGGGCTCTTCGAGTTTGTAAGTATTTTCGCCGATGGTGACCTGACGTTCCTGCATAGCTTCGAGCAAAGCGCTCTGTACCTTGGCCGGAGAGCGGTTGATTTCGTCGGCCAGAATAAAATGAGAAAAGACCGGCCCTTTTTTTACATTGAACTGTTCTGACTTCGGGCTGTAGATCATGGTTCCAATCAAGTCGGCAGGCAGCAGGTCGGGGGTGAACTGAATGCGGCTGAACTTGGCGTCGATGGTCGATGCCAGCGATTTGATGGCCAGTGTTTTTGCCAGGCCGGGAACACCTTCGAGTAGTAGATGCCCGTTGGCAAATAAGGCAATCAGGAGACGGTCAACCATGTTTTTTTGTCCAACAATGCTTTTCCCCAACTCCATCCGGATGAGGTCGATGAATGCACTTTCGCGTTGAATGCGCTCGTTAAGTTCGTGAATGTCAACAGTAGGCGTCATTTTCTGAATTTTTTTTGCGGGGTTTTACAATTTTAAAGCCAATGCATTATAACTGACAAAATTGCGGATTAGTATATGTCAATGTAAAAAAAATGTCAGTCAAACTGTCGTCAGATTTTGAAAAATTGTTTATTGAGCAAAAATGCGGGAGTCAGAATACATTTGTCGGAAATACGACCCATAAAAGTGAAAAAACTGTCGGAAATACGACCCGAAAAATGTTAAATCATGTCGGAAATACGATCCAAAAAATGTTAAATCCTGTCGGAAATACGACCCGAAGATCATTCTTAAAATAGATAAACCACCAAAAAACTTACTCTTTGTACGTATCCTTACGCTCCATTTCGCGGCGGTTGTCTTTTTCTTTAAGTGTTTCGCGCTTGTCGTACATTTTCTTTCCTTTGGCCAGCGCAATTTCAATCTTCGCATAGCCCTCAGGCGAAATGAAAAGCAGCAGCGGAACAATCGTCAGTCCGGTCTCGCGGATTTTGTTGTGTAGTTTTTTTATTTCCTTGCGGTTCAGCAGCAGCTTGCGGTCGCGCTTGGGCTCGTGATTATTGTAGGTTCCATAGGCATATTCCGAAATATTCATATTGCGGATATAAACTTCGTTTTCATTGATAATGCAATACGCTTCGGCAATAGACGCCTTTCCCGCACGGATGCTTTTGATTTCGGTTCCCTGCAATACAATTCCGGCCGTATATTTTTCGAGAATGTTGTACTCAAAATACGCCTTTTTGTTTTTTATCTGTATGGTGTTTTTTTCAGCCATTTTTATTCGGGACTGCAAAGATAATAAATAGTAGTGAGCGGTGATCGGTGAATAGTGAGCGGGATTGCAACTTTTCAGCAACCAGCGTTGGCAAGCATTATTGTAAACTCAATATTGTCCAAACATCTTTCATTCGCAGCTCACTGCTTACCACTCACTGCTCACTGGTCACCACTCATTGCTCACCATTTTCATTGGGCTCTTCATTGTCATCCTCGCCCCCGGGTTCTTCGTCTTCGAAATATTCTTTTTTTGGATACAGATTCCGGATGTCTTTGCGATAGAAAAATGCCAGTAGGATTCCCAGCAAAAAGCCGCTCAGGTGGCCTTCCCACGAGATTTCGGGCAGGGTAGGAAAGATGCCCCAGAAAATGCCACCGTACATAAATACTACAAAAAGCGATAAAGCCATAAGCCGTGTGTGACCAGAAAAAATACCGGCAAAAAACACAAATGAGGCGAGCGAATAAACCATCATACTGGCGCCCACATGCCATGCAGCCCGCGCAAAAAGCCATGTCCAGAAACCGGGTACAATGTAGCTGAGTAAAATGACAACCCAGGCCATCGGATGAAAATTGTTGAACAGCACAAGATACAGAATGAACAGAGCCGAGATATTACCAGCCAGATGCGACCAGTCTGCATGAATAAATGGTGCTGTCAGAACACCGAATAATCCTTTGCCCGTGAGTGGATAAATGCCTGTCAGAAATGAAAAAAAGTCTTCAAAAACGAATGTTACAACCATTGGCAGGCATAGCAAAAAAGCCATAAAAATGGAAAAGCGGAAAAGTATTTTATCGTTTATGATTGTCGGGTCCATGAATTATTCATAAGAAGTCACAAAATAATATAATTTTGTAAAGCAAAACCCGTTTTTAAAGAAAAAAACATGAAATTACTTTTTTCACTTCTGCTGTTTTCAGTTACTTTTTTTGCTTTTTCTCAGCACGATCCTGCTAAAACCGATGAAAAATTTCGTACTGCTCTTCAGTTCATGAGATTCAGATATGTTGATTCTGTTGATGAAAACCATTTAACAGAAGTTGCTATCAGAAAAATGCTCGAAGAGCTTGATCCGCATAGTGTTTATTTGTCGGCCGAAGAAATCAAGCAGGCCAATGAGCCGTTGGAAGGCAATTTTGATGGTGTTGGTATTCAGTTTCAGATTATCCGCGATACCATCAATGTGGTGGATGTTATTGCCGGTGGCCCCAGCGAAATGGTTGGCATCCGTGCCGGCGATAAAATTGTATCCATTGATAAACAAATAGCAACGGGAAAGGATGTTAATAATAGTTTTGTCCTTAAACATTTGCGTGGTCCGAAAGGGACTCAGGTGGTGATTGCTGTTGCGCGTCAGGGTGAACCCAAACCGATTGAATTCAGCGTTACGCGCGATAAGATTCCTATTTACAGTATTGATGCTGCTTATATGATTACACCAGAGATCGGATACATTAAACTGAATAAGTTTGCTGCCAAAACAATGAATGAATTTGCTGAAGCTATTAAAGAACTGAAAAAAAATGATTTTAAATCACTGATTCTTGATTTGCGCGACAACAGCGGTGGTTATCTGCAGACGTCGATTGAGTTGGCCGATCAGTTTTTGCCGAAGGATCAGTTGATTGTTTATACCGAAGGCCGAAGTGATAAACGTGTTGATTACAAGGCAACCAGCCGTGGTGCATTTGAAAAAGGCAAATTGGTTATTCTGATTGATGAGGGTAGTGCATCGGCCAGCGAAATTGTATCCGGTGCCATGCAGGATTGCGACCGTGCATTGGTGATTGGCCGCCGTTCGTATGGAAAAGGGTTGGTTCAACGCCCCTTTGCATTCACCGATGGTTCTGTTATGCGTTTAACGGTGGCTCGTTATTACACTCCCAGCGGCCGTTGTATCCAGAAATCTTACGAAGGAGGCAATGATAAATATTTTGATGATCTGGGCGAACGAATGAAACACGGCGAATTAGTGCATCCCGATTCCATTAAATTCCCCGATTCTTTACGCTATAAAACAAAAGCCGGCCGTATTGTTTATGGTGGCGGTGGTGTGATGCCCGATGTTTTTATTCCTTTCGACACAACCAAATACAGCGATTATTACGTTAAGCTTATTCGTAAAAACTATTTCAGTACGTTCACATTGGATTTTCTTAATGCCAACCGGACAGAAATGCTTTCGGAATATAAAACGGTGGAGAAATTTAAGGAAAAGTATAAGATAAGCGAAAAGTTTATGAAATCTTTTTTGGATGGCGCTGCTGCTGCCGGAGTTGAATTTGATCAGTCTGGTTTTGACCAGAGTAAAACCATTATTGAAACTTTGTTAAGGGCTTTCATTGCACGTAGTCTTTATGGTTCAGAGGCCTATTATCTGATTATCGGAGAAATTGATGATGAATTGCAAAAAGCAATAGAATGCATTCAGAATCCGGGCATGTTTGAAAAATATTCCATTGGTTATTAGTCATATGACAAATAACAAAATCCTTATGTAGGGAAAATATTTTTCCGACTAAAAACTTATTATATTTGTCACCTAAAAAACACTACCATCATGGCAAATTTAGAAACAAGCTATTTAGGATTAAAACTCAAATCGCCCATTATAGCAGGCAGTTCCGGACTGAGTCTTAAAATTGAAAATCTGGTAGAAATGGAGAAAAATGGCGCTGGTGCCATAGTTCTCAAATCGCTTTTCGAAGAGCAGATTCGTTTTGAGTACGCCAAACAAATGTCTGATGCAACAAACCTTGGCTATCCCGAAGCTGATGATTACATAAGACAATATACAGAGCACAACGAGCTTGATAAATATCTGAAATTGATTGCTGATGCCAAAAAAGCTGTTTCTGTGCCGATTATTGCCAGTGTTAATTGTTATTCGGATTCAGATTGGGTGAAATTTGCCGAAAAACTGGAGAAGGCCGGAGCCGATGCCATTGAACTCAATATTTATCACTTGCCTTCTGATGAGCGCATTAATGCCGATGCCATTGAAGAACAGTATGCTGCCATCATTGACCATGTAACAGCCAATACCAATATTCCGGTTGCTGTTAAACTGAGCTCTTATTTTACCGACCTTGCTCATTTTGTTGTGAAATTGTCATGGAAAAAGCCACAGGGCATTGTCTTGTTTAATCGCCCTTTTTCTCCTGATATCAATATTACAAAGCAAAGTATTGTCGGTACCGGCGTTTTCAGCCATAAGGATGAAATTTCACTGCCGCTCAGATGGATTGCTTTGTTGTCCGACAAGGTGCAGACCGATCTGTGTTCATCCACCGGCGTTCACGATGGCGAAGGAGTGGTGAAAATGCTGCTTGTAGGAGCCAAAGCTGTTCAGGTTACTTCGGCTTTATACCAGAAGGGAATTGCTGAAATCAGCAAAATGAATGCATTCCTGAGCGACTGGATGGATAAAAATAATTATAAATCCATTGATGATTTCCGTGGTAAAATGTCATACAAAGCACATTCAAATCCTGCCGCCTTCGAGCGTGTGCAGTTTATGAAATATTATTCGGGGATTGAATAAGATTTATTACCGAATTTAAAAGAATCATTGAAATCCCGGCCGACTCACCGGGATTTTTTTAATTCAGCGATTTCCTGAAGCAGCTTTAACAACAAGCAAGTGCTTGCAGTCAGAAATTTTTATCGACAATTATTTGAATTATATGTGAAAAATG
>Ga0116152_10003625_pt1 | contig 12344 bp, 8 predicted proteins | sample AD_UKC119_MetaG_FD_89894 | JGI IMG/M metagenome (GOLD analysis project Ga0116152, IMG submission 89894) | Active sludge microbial communities of municipal wastewater-treating anaerobic digesters from Hong Kong - AD_UKC119_MetaG | ecosystem: Engineered > Bioreactor > Anaerobic > Digestate...
GGAGTGGCAATAGTAGTAAAAGGCACTACCAATGGTACCGCCACAGATTTTGACGGGAATTTTACGCTCAATAAAATTTCAAAAGGCGACATATTGCAAATCAGCTATCTTGGTTATATTACCCAAGAACTAACTGTTGGTGATAGCCTAGTGTTCAATATAGCTTTGGATGAAAGCAACGAACAGCTTGAAGAAGTTGTAGTAACGGGTTATTCCACACAGAAAAAAGCCGATATTACAGGGGCAGTTGCTGTGGTAGACATGGATGAGGTTAACAAACAAGTAGAGCCAAATCCAATAAAAGCTTTACAAGGAAGAATACCTGGAGTTCAAATTAGTACTGATGGATCTCCTAGTGGGGGAAATACAGGAATATTAATACGTGGAGTTGGTACCTTAAATAATACATCTCCACTATTCGTTATAGATGGTGTTCCAACGAAATCTGGTATGCATGAGTTAAATCCTAATGATATAGCTTCAATTCAGGTTTTAAAAGATGCATCTTCTGCAAGTATTTATGGGTCACGTGCATCCAATGGGGTTATTATTATAACGACAAAGCAAGGTAAGAGTGGGAAGATGAGGATTGAGTTTAGTTCATTCCTTACAACATCTTCTTATACCAATAGGTTAGACGTTCTAAATGCCAAAGAATACGGAGAAGTACTTTGGCAAGCCAATATAAATGATGGCCTGAATCCTAATAATAATAATTTGAGTTATCAATTTGATTGGAGTGTTGACTCAAATAATAATGCTGTATTGGATTTTATTTCAGTACCGGAGTTTTTAGATGATGAGCAAACTTTAAAGTCAGCTGATACAGATTGGTATGATGAAATATCACAAACAGGATTTGCTACTTCTTATAATTTAAATGTTTCCAATGGAACTGAAAAAGGAAATTATTTATTATCACTAGGGTATTTAGATAATGAGGGTATTGTAAAAAATTCAAATTTTAAACGTATTTCCGCACGTTTAAATACTGGCTACAAATTTTTTAATAATAAACTTGAAATAGGTGAAAATTTGACTATAAACAGAACAGAGGAACTTCAAATACCTGGGGTATTAGATTTAGCGTTGAAAGCGTCTCCCATTATTCCAGTAAGAACTGTTGACGGTATTGGATGGGGTGGTCCAGTTGGAGGTATGAATGATAGACAAAACCCTGTGCGTTTGTTGGATGCCAATAAGTATAATGGTTATAAATATGATAGGTTATTTGGTAACGTTTTTGCTAATTTGGAACTCGCAAAAAATTTAAATTTTAAAACTAACTATGGTTTGGATTATAGCAACTTCTATAAAAGATCATTACAGTTTAGTTATCAGTCAGGCTATTTAAGTAATGACCAAAGTGCCGTTAATATTGAGACCTTCAGAAGCACAAAGTTTACATGGACTAATACATTAAATTATAAGCTTAATTTAAAAAAACATAATTTAGAAGCCTTTGTTGGTACAGAAATATTTAAAGATAAATTTGAAAATTCTTTTTTAAGGGCCGAAGATTTTACAATTGAAACTCCAGACTTTATGTTTCCCGATGCGGCAACTGGTCAAAAAACTAATTTTGGTTCAGAAACAGCCTATACCTTAGTCTCATTTTTCGGAAAAATAAATTATGATTTTGATGGTAAGTATTTATTCTCCGCAACATTAAGACACGATGGTTCGTCAAGATTTGGTAAAAATAATCAATTTGGAACATTTCCAGCATTTTCTGCAGGTTGGAGAATTAGCAATGAAAAATTTATAGAAGATAATTTCTCTAAGATATCAGATTTGAAATTAAGGGCTGGTTGGGGACAAACAGGAAACCAAGAAATAGACAATAGTGCAATTTATTCATTATATGTAGCTGATTATGCTGGAGGAGACCCAACGTGGAATACGTCTTACGGTACTGCTTATGATATATACGGGCAAGGAACAGGTTTATTGCCATCTGGATATAGTTCAATTCAAATCGGTAACGACAACTTAAAATGGGAAACTACCACACAAACAAATTTAGGTCTAGATTTTGGCTTTTTTAACCAAAAATTATATGGATCTCTAGATTATTATTTTAAAGAAACTGAGGATATTTTGGTTTTACCACCGTATCTAGGAGCAATAGGTGAAGGAGGAAATAGATGGGTGAATGGTGCTAGCATGGAAAATGAAGGTCTGGAGTTTTCATTAGGTTATAGAAATGAAACCTCAGGAGGTTTTACTTATGAAATCAATGCAAATATTTCTTCAAATAAGAATAAAATAACTAAGCTTCCTGAAGAGGTGAAAAACAATTATGGTGGCGACGGTGGTGACGACAATATTTTAGGTCGTCCACTTGGTTCAATGTATGGTTACGTAGCAGACGGTTTGTTCACGTCTAATGAAGAGCTACTGAATTCTGCTGAGCAACCAGGAAAAGGCTTAGGGAGAATTAGATATAGAGATTTGGACGGAAATGGGATTATTAACGACGATGACAGGACTTGGATAGGCATACCTTATCCCGATTTTGCCTATGGTTTAAATATAAATCTAGGATATAAAAACTTTGATTTCACCATGTTTTGGCAAGGTATAGGCAAAGTAGATATTGTTAATCAGTTAAAATATCAAACAGATTTTTGGAGTGTAGATGACATAGGTTCAAACAAAGGTTCTAGGCTTTTAAATGCATGGTCTCCAAGTAATCCAAATTCTACTATTCCGGCATTAACAACTATTGATACAAATGCCGAGTCCCGTTTTTCAACTTATTTTATTGAAAATGGCAGTTATCTTAAATTACGGAATATTCAATTGGGATATTCTCTGCCAGAATCAATTTTGGATAAATACGCTATAAACAAGTTTAGAATTTACTTTGGAATTCAAAATTTATTAACGATTTCATCCTCTAATTTTACAGGTGTTGATCCTGAAAATCCTGGGTTTGGATATCCCTTACCTTTAACTTCAACCCTTGGTTTTAATATAACATTATAAACAATAAAAATTTTTATCATGAAGAATATAAAATATTTATTCGGGCTTATTCTTTTAGTCATTGCTAGTGGATGTTCTGATTTTTTAGAAGAAAGTCCTAGGTCGGTTTTAACCGAAGAAGATTTAGTGACTCCAGAAAACATTGATGGTTTTGTCACTGCGGCTTATGCTGCATTAGGTAACGATCATTATGACATTCCATTTAGTTTATGGCCTTATGGCAACGTAAGATCTGATGATGCCTATAAAGGCGGTAGTGGACCAAACGATATTCAAGTATTTCATTTTTTTGAAATATCTGAAAATATACGAACAGATTTTGGAGAGTTGGATAGATTCTGGTTCAACAGCTATATAGCAATTTCCAGAGTTAATCGTGCAATAAGGAATTTAGAAAGTATTAGTGAAAGTGATTTTCCTTTAAAAGAAACTAGGATTGCCGAAATGAAATTTCTAAGGGGACATTTTTATTTTATGCTGAAGATAATGTTCAAATACGTGCCTTACATTACTGAGGATATACCAGTTGAAGAATACGGTTCCATATCTAATAGAGACCTAACAAATGATGAGTTATGGGATGCCATTGCAATGGACTTTGAAGCTGCAATAGAGTCACTACCAGCGTCTCAACAGGATATTGGTAGAGCAAATAGAACCGCCGCTTATGCCTATTTAGCTAAAGTAAGATTGTATCAAGCTTATGAACAAAGTGAAAGCCATAATGTAACCAGTATTAACCCATCTAAATTACAAATGGTAATTGATGCTACAAATAATGTGTTAGGTCAGGGTGCACTAGAGTCTGATTTTGCAAATAACTTCTTGCCTGGAGAATATGAAAACGGGGTGGAATCAATTTTTTCAATTCAATTTACTGACAGCGATAACACGTTGCATGGCAGATTAAATTATTCTGATGTACTGGCAACTCCACAAGGCTTAGGTTGTTGTGATTTTCATAAGCCTAGTCAAAACCTTGTTAATGCTTTTAAGACAGATGCTAATGGTATTCCTTTATTTGATACCTACAATGAATCTAATCTTGACTATAATAATTTAAACAGTGTACAGGTAGACCCTCGTTTATATCATACTGTGGCCATACCTAATTTACCGTTTAAATACGACAATGATTACATCTACATGGAAGACTGGAATAGAACCCCAAGTACCTACGGTTATTTTGCTTCATTAAAGGAAAATGTATCTCCTAATTGTGGAAGTTGTTTTGTTAATATAGATCCTTTTTACGGTAACTCAAAAAACAGAATCCAAATTAGATATGCCGATGTTTTACTTATGAGAGCTGAAGCACTAATTGAACTAGGTCAGCACAATGACGCTTTACCTTTAATCAATGAAATAAGAAATAGGGCTTCACAAAGTACAAACTTTATTGGTTATGCAACAAATCTAAATATTAGTCCATATATAGATGGTGTTAATTGTACTTGGACTCAAGATTTCGCTAGACAAGCATTAAGATGGGAACGTCGTTTAGAGTTTGCCATGGAAGGTAGTCGTTTCTTTGATTTGGTTAGGTGGGGAATTGCAGAAGAAACCCTCAACAATTACTACCTAGAGGAAAGCGAAGAAGTAGAATATTATAATGGTGCAAATTTCAACTCAGGCGTGGAAGAATACTGTCCAATTCCTCAAGCACAGATTAATTTTAGCCAAGATCTCTACCAACAAAATCAAGGATACTAACTAATAAAATAAACTATTATGATACATAAATTAAAACTATTGAAACTTTCAGCCCTTTTATTAATTGTTATAGCAGCAATTCAATCATGTTCCTATGATCGTGATATAGAAAATGATGCTGAGAACTTAGTGCCACCAGTCGTGAATTTAAACGTGGAATTGGTTGGTGATATTGCTACAATAACTTGGGACAACCCAAATTATTCGGGAAATGTTACGATAATTCTAACACATAATAACGGGCTAGAATTACTTGACTTTTCAACATCAAGTTATGAATTTGAAATTAGTGAAGTAAATGTAGAATATTTGTTTACAGTAAAATTAAAGGATAATGATACAGGAAATTTCTCTTTAGGAGAAACAGTTAGCTTAATGAGAGAAGGACCACAACCAGTTTTAAATTTTACAGGTGTTCAAGAAGAAACAAACGTTATTTTAACATGGGATATTCAAGATACAAATATATCCGGCATAAAATTAACCATTGACAACTCAGAAGTTATTGATTTGCCTAGTAATGCAACTACATATACACTCGAAAATGCTGAATTTAGAGAATATAGTTTTAAAATAAACACGATTAATTCACAAAATCAAGAGTCGCCATCCAGGTATTTAACTTTTACAGTTGGGCCAACTAAAATAGGTTACCTAGGTTTAGCGGCAGATGTTGCATCAATTAGTGATGATGATGAAATAGCATCAGCTACATGGCTTTTTGATAATTACCCTGATGCCGAATACATTTCATTTGCAGACATTGAAGCTGGATTTGATTTGAGTGAATTTAGAGTGTTATGGTGGCATTACGACAAAGATGATGACAACCCAGAGCTCCCAGCCGAAGCGTTAACAACAAATGTAGTTTCTGCAATTACTAATTTTCATGCTAATGGCGGTGGTCTTTTACTTAATACACATGCTATTGAATATTTATGGACCATTGGAAGAATTACAGATAATATAGGGAAACTTAAAGGGGCAGGTGCTGGATTTTCTAATGGAGACACGTGGTCTGTGGGGATAAATATTGGTCTTGTGCATGATGAAAGCACTCATCCGGTTTATCAAGGATTAGATATTATACAGCCAGATGCCAGGAAAATAATTCCATTAATAGGACCAGGATACAGGGAGGATCATAATTTCGTTCTATGGATTGGAGATTATTATGGTATCGGCAACGCTAATGAGCAGGTGTATTCTAATTTATTTAATGATGCAAAACTTAGAATTCTTGGAGTTTGGGATGGTATTACAGATTATTGGATGATGGCTAATTTTGAAGCCATGCCAAATGAGGAATTTGAAGGGACAGCCATTGCGATTGGAATAGGTGCTTTTGAATGGAATCAAAACGACGGAACAAACCTTTATCAGGATAATATAGAAGAAATTACCCAGAATGCTCTGGAATATCTAAAAACGAGATAATATATTATGCAAAAGATAAGAATTATAAAATCTGTAATATTTGCGAGCTTAATACTTTTGTTCTCAAATTGCAATGACGATGATATATCATCCAATTCAAATGCAGAATTAGTGACTATAGGAGACAATGATTATAGACCAGTTGTTCATTTTTCACCAGATGAGAAATGGATGAATGATCCTAATGGAATGGTATATTATGATGGGGAATATCATTTGTTTTTCCAGCATAATCCTAATGCAAGTGTTTGGGGTCCTATGCATTGGGGGCATGCAATAAGTACAGATTTAGTCAACTGGCAACAATTACCAATTGCTTTATATCCTGATGATTTAGGAAACATTTTTTCTGGCAGTATTGTTGTTGATGCCAATAACACATCTGGATTTAAAACGGGTAATGAAAGTCCTTTGGTAGCTATTTTCACCCACCAAAACCCAGACACTAATGGGCAAACTCAAAGTTTAGCTTATAGCAACGATAAAGGTAGGAGCTGGACAAAATATACAGATAATCCTGTTTTAGTTAATAGTAATGAAGTAGATTTTAGAGACCCTAAAGTATTCTGGCATGAAACAACACAAAAATGGGTTATGGTAATAGCAGCTGGTGATGAGATTTTATTTTATTCGTCATCAAATCTGAAAGATTGGGAATACAAACATCGTTTTGGAGAAGGTGTAGGCGCCCATGGTGGTGTATGGGAATGCCCTGATTTGTTTAAAATCGAAGATGAAAACGGTCAAGAAACTTGGGCTTTATTGGTAAGTATTAACCCGGGTGGGCCAAATGGAGGATCTGGTACTCAATACTTTTTAGGTGATTTTGATGGTGAAACATTTACATCTTCACAGGATGAAACATTATGGTTAGATTACGGAACTGATAATTATGCCGGAGTAACTTGGAGTAATGAACCAAGCAATAGAAATCTGTTTATTGGATGGATGAGTAATTGGGTGTATGCTCAAAATGTCCCAACCTATAGTTATAGAAGCTCTATGACTTTTCCAAGAACGCTTCATTGGAAAAACATAAACGGACAGAATATAATTGCTAGTGAGTTACCAACGGAGTTGATTTATGCTGTTGGAGGTAAAATTGCGGAAGTAGCAGATGCATCCAGTAATTTTGCGTTAATTGATAATGAAACATTGAAAGAAGGTAAATTCTATCTTGAAACAACATTAGATTTTAATACTATAAATAAGGCCAAAATTGAATGGGGTAATATAAGTTCAAGTGTTGTTATGGAATATAATAAAGTTACTGGTGAATTTTTATTAGATAGGTCAAATTCAGGATACAATTTTAATAATTTAAATGGTAATATTATGTCATGTCAATATGTATTACCTGATTCAAATAAGCTTAAAATAAGTATGCTGGTAGATAAATCTTCAATGGAAATATTTCTTAATGATGGTGAACGTGTTATTACTACTTTGATATTCCCATTAGCCCCTTTTAACAATTTAGAAATAACAGCTAACGAAGAAATACCATTTGTTGAGCAGATTAAAATACATAAATTGTCAAAATAATCTAATCTAAAAGATAGCCTAAAAATAGTTTTGATTACATAGCATAATGTAATAATAAAGTTTGAGTTAGTTTTTCTTATCAAATTCCAGAGGTCATTATTAAACATGATGGCTTCTGGAATAAATCAATAGTAATATGTCAAAAATAATTTGTTTTGGTGAAGTTCTATGGGATGTTTTTTCTACACACAAAAAAATTGGTGGTGCACCTTTAAATGTAGCTATCCGTTTAAAGTCTTTAAATAATGAGGTCAATATTATTAGTAAAATAGGTAATGACTCTAAAGGTGAAAACTTAGTTGCCTTCATAGATAAAAAAGGGGTTGGGACTAAAGGGATACAGGTAGATAAACATTATAAGACAGGAAAAGTAAAAGTGATGTTGAATGACAAAGGTTCAGCATCTTATGATATTAAATTTCCAAGAGCATGGGACCACATAGAGCTTACTGAAGCTGCCATAGATATGGTTAAATCTTCTAATGCCTTTGTATATGGGAGTTTGGTTGCCAGAAATGATGATTCTAGAGAAACTCTAATCGAGCTTTTGAAGCTTGCGAGTTATAAGATATTTGACGTTAATTTAAGACCACCATATTATACCGTAGAACTTTTAATTGAGTTAATGAATAAAGCTGACTTCATAAAGTTTAATGATGATGAACTATTTGAAATAAGCAAATACATGGGTTCAAAATATAACTCTATTGAGCAGAACATAAAATATGTGGCAGAACAAACTAATACAAATCATATCTGTGTTACCAAAGGAAGACATGGTGCAGTTTTGCTTTATGACGACAAACTATATTATAATAGTGGTTACCTTATAAAAGTAGTAGATACTGTTGGCGCAGGGGATTCTTTTTTGGCCACTCTAATTAATTATCTTCTTAAAAAAGAAAAACCTCAGACGGCGATTGATACAGCATGTGCAGTAGGAGCATTAGTAGCACAAAGTGAAGGTGCTAATCCAATTATCTCTCAAAAAGATATCAATCAATTTGTTAATCCTTACAACAGTTAGTTGCAAATGACTTTAAAGGAGCTCTCAAAACTTTTAGGTGTATCTATATCTACCGTTTCTAAGTCACTAAACAATAGTCCAGAAATTAGTGAAACAACAAAGCAAAAAGTTTTAAATGCCGCAAAAGAATTTAATTATAGACCTAATTATTTAGCAAAAAGTCTTAAAGCTAGAGAAACAAAAACCATAGGTGTAATTATACCAGATGTTCTCAATTATTTTTTTGTAAAAGTTTTGGTCGGCATTGAATTTGAAGCAAGAAAACAAGGCTATAAAGTAGTTACATGTATCTCAAGTGAAAAATTGTCAACCGAAATAGAAAATATAAAACTACTCACTAATGGTAGTGTGGATGGTATTATTATTTCACTGTCGAGAGAAACACAAACAGAGAAAAACTATAATCATCTTTTTTTTGCATTAAATAGCAAGATACCAATTGTTCAATTCGATAGAGTTAGTCATGAAATTAATTGTGATAAGGTTCTTTGTGACGATTATAATGCTTCACAAAAGGCAACAGAATATCTAATAAATAATGGATGTAAGTCATTAAGTTTGGCTCTAGTCAATATGGATTTGAGTGTTGTGAAGCTAAGAGCAAAAGGGTTTTGGGACACATTGCAAAAATCAAACTTTATTAATAGTAACCCTGTTCTCACTATTGATAATATTGTTAATAGCGAAGAGCAAATAGTAGCTTATTTAAGAGATTATAAGCCAGACGCTATTTTCTGTGTAGACGAATTACTTAGTGTAAAAATTGTAAAAGTTGCCAATAAATTAAATATTAAAATCCCAAAACAACTTAAAATTATTGGTTTTTCAAACGGACAGCTATCAGAGGAATATTATCCCTCTATTTCTTCTATTGATTTGCATGCAAAAAAAATAGGCGAGGAAAGTATAAGTCAATTAATTTCTAATATTAAAGGAGCAAATGTCAACAGTAATAAAATAATTGTGGTACCGGCATCCTTAGTCCATAGATCTTCTACTAATTTGTAATAAAATTAAGACTTAACTTTTTATGTATTGGATAAAAAAGTAAAAAATATCCTTTCAGAACTTGACGTTCAACTTGAAGTCTTGGAAACTGAAACTGAAGGTGTGTTAGAACGTGCTGAAAAAGGTATAAAAATTACCACAAAGGCTCTTGAGGATTTAAGGCAAAAGGTATCTCGTTCAAAATTCAAAAATTCTATAGCTGAAATAAACTTTTTTAAGCAGGTCAAGCCTCAAGTATATAGTAAGTTAGTTTATTATGTAAAACTCTTTAATATAGAGAGCAAAAGACCTCGTGGTAGCAGTAAATCCCAAATAAAATATTTAAATCGCCATATCGATAGATTACAGGTGTACTTTAATGATAATTTAGAGTTTTACCACTACTACCGTCGAGGAGCAACCTCATTAGATAAAAATTACTTTATCAGAGGAAAATCCAATATTAGGCTTTTTCCAGATACATTTCATTTTTTTACCGATAAGTATTTTTCTACAAGTCACGATTGCACAGTAGCAACAATTATGGCCTACGATATGTTGATTGTGTATTTAAAAAAAGAAATCGATAATCTTGAAAACAAGAATGGTATGGAAACAGTAATCAACCCTTTTCAAAATCAGTCACGTCTATTTTGGACGGCAAATAAAACCGATTTGATAGAACTCATTTATGCAATACAAAGTTCTGGCGCAATCAATAGTGGTACGGCAGATATTAAAGAGTTAGCTTCAGCTTGCGAGCATATATTTAATATAGATTTAGGGGACTTCTACAGAACATTTTTAGAAATTAAATCTAGAAAAATCAATCAAACAAAATTTATTGATAATATAAAAGAATCATTACTTAAGCGTATAGAGGATAGTGACGAATAGCACCCAACTTGGGTATACCTTGGGAAAAGTTATTTGTCATAAAATTTAAGGGTTTTTATAGGTAGATAAAATTCATCTAAAATATAAATCAAAACAAATTAATACATTGTAAATCAATGAATAAAAACACCCAACTTGGGTGTTTCTTGTGAATAAACCTCACTAATTCACTTCATATTTGCCAAACGAAAGTCAAATCAAGATTTAGCGTAGCAAATCGCAGATTCACGAACACCGATTTAATAAAATATAAGAGGTCGTGAGCTAAATCACATTAATAGCTACTGCTGCGAATGTAAAAGTTCAAGGCGGTAGCTATTTAACTTAAAACTTTATTATGGCAGCAACAATTATCACCACAGAAGATCTTCGTGAATTTAAAGAAGAATTACTTGAGGACATCAAAGCAATTATTAACCACCAATCAGGGTTTGCACCCAAAAAGTGGCTCAAATCACCAGAAGTTCGCGACCTCTTAAGTATTTCACCAGGAACATTACAAAATCTTCGTATCAATGGAACATTATCTTATACCAAAGTTGGTGGTGTTATCTATTACGACTACGAAGAAATCCTAAAAGTAATGGAAGAAAACCGCATCCATAATAAGTTTTAACGCTCTCTGTCATTCCTGCGTAGGCAGGACTCTATTTGTATGAATGAAGTAAACTACATCAAACACCTTAACGCAGTTTTCAACCAGTTCTCAAAAGACAACCGTTTAAACCCAACGCACATAAGCTTGTATATAGCCTTATTTCAGTTGTGGAATTTAAATCGATTTTTAGAAGAGTTTTTTATAAACCGTGATGAGGTTATGCAACTGTCTAAAATAGGTTCTAAATCTACCTATCACAGATGTATCAAGGAATTAAACCATTGGAAATATATTGTTTATTTCCCGTCTCACAATCCGTATCGTGGTAGCAAAATTAAGATGTTCAAGTTTGGGACAAGTTCTGTACAAGTAGTGGGACACAACTCTACTCAAATCGAGACAAGCAGTGGACAAGCATTGGTACCTATATATAAACATATACAAACTATAGAAAACAAAAACATTAATAAACAGAAAAATTTAAAAAATTCAGATTTTAATGATTCTGAAAATGATTTAAAACAAAATAGCAGTGTCCCAAATTCGGACAACCTTAAGACAACTAAAAATAAAAACTACAACGAACCTCTTTGAACTGTCATTGCGAGGAACGTAGTGACGTGGCAATCTCATAAATACAAGTATGAACACAAATCAACCTCACATCATCATCGAAAAAGGGGTCCAATACAAACTTGGCGAGTTAAAAGACAATTGTATTCAGTATGATTTCAAAAGCATACTCATTTATCTCGATGCAAAAGGAAAGCTGTTATTTGGCAAAAACTTCAAGATTTATGAAGAAGATGAGGTTGTGCTTTACAAGCTGTGTATTTATTTCATTCGTGATTTTGATGCTTGTGCCAAATTAAATATCGATCCCAACAAAGGTATTTTGTTATCTGGTCCTGTGGGTTGCGGTAAAACCAGTTTAATGAAATTATTAAGACACATCGTACCACACCAAAAATCTTACGAACTAATTCCAGCAAGAAACATCACTTTTGCGTTTAATAACATAGGCTACAAAACCATTCAAGAATATGGCAATAGTAATTTTTATTGCTTTGACGATTTAGGAGTAGAAACAACCGGAAGGCATTTTGGTAAAGACTGTAATGTAATGGGAGAAATCCTCTTATCACGTTA
>Ga0116152_10003627_pt1 | contig 12336 bp, 10 predicted proteins | sample AD_UKC119_MetaG_FD_89894 | JGI IMG/M metagenome (GOLD analysis project Ga0116152, IMG submission 89894) | Active sludge microbial communities of municipal wastewater-treating anaerobic digesters from Hong Kong - AD_UKC119_MetaG | ecosystem: Engineered > Bioreactor > Anaerobic > Digestate...
AACATGAACTTTGAAAAAAGCATTGTCTTCGGCTAGTATGGATTCCTGGTTATCAAAGAGCCAATTAAAATAAGCCTTCAAAGAATCATTTAAAATCCATTTTTCAAACCTTAAAGAATCAATTGAAGAACTGAAATTTATGACAGAGATATCCCTTTTTGCCCAAAGTTTTTCTTTTAATTGTTCTGTGGATTGAGCAAAGGCTGAAAGCGCCAATAAAAGTGTGACACAAAAGCAAGCTGATATTTTTTTTATATTTATCAGAATGAACTAGCTTATTTTGGTTTTTTCATACTCATTCCACAAGCATACAGGAATGATTTCCATGAATTTACATAATAAATGTGATAATGAGGTTGGAAGTTTATAAAAATGAAGAAAAAAAAGAAAACTACTTTCCGAAAATGTAAATAATAGAAAGTTGTTGCTGTTGATCAACAGTTTCCCAGTCAGGAATATGGATCGACCAGTTGAATTTGCCTTTCACTTTTGGGTGATTGATGAAATACCAAATAAAGTCGGTACGTGAATAGTTGGTGGCACGATAATAGGGGTCGCCAAACATAAAACGGTGTCCTCCACCCAGATTCATTACTGATTTGATTCCGAAGTTTTTGTATCCCATTGAAGCCTCAGCGAAAAAACTGCTAACACTTAAAAAATCTTCCATAATTCCTCTTTCACGGTAAAAAGAAGTAAGTATTCCTGCTTTGAAAGTTCCCTGAAACGGTAAGTTTTCTGATGTTCTAAATCCTCCCTGGATGGTAAATCCAAAATAGTCTTCAATGTGTTGGTCAGGAAGATGCAGTTTATCGTGAGCGTTGTGAAACATCAGGATGTGGTTTTGGAGAAACAGGTTTTTGTGTCTGATCTCACCTGAAGAACCTGCCATAAACTGTTCGCGCTGAACTTCAGCCTGGCGTCCAACCCAGTCAACAAATCCCAATTGGTGTCCCCAGTCCCAGCTTATTTTACCAAACATTCCTTCAATATTCGGGCGGTAATACAACAAGGTATCTGTGAGCATGGCAAGCGGAAAATCAATCTTATCCCGACGGGGAAATGCTCCAAACAAAAATTCCTTATTCGTTTCCTGAAATTGGTAGTACAATGTGAGTTTTGGCTTTTGAGCATTTAAATCGCTGCCAAATTCAAACAAGTGGCTTAACCCGCCGCGCAACCTGTGATTATCAAAGTTAACACCTACTTCGAAAGCTCCCCTTGTTCCGAGTATGGTTTGCGGGGTTGCATAAGATGGTGTGAATTCGCGGTTATCACCGATTCCTTCAAAAAGTACCTGATATTCAAGATTCTGGGCTTTCAGAAAAGCAGTACTAAAAATAAGAAGCAGGAAAATCGGGATTTTTCTCATAACTATATAATTCGTTCGCTAAAATAGCAAAAGTTTAGAGTTTCGCATTACGTGAAAGGTGTTCAGCGTTTGAAAGTTGGTATTCAGTCTTCAGTATCAAATATCCAGCATCAAGTATCCAGTATCCAGCCTTAGTCACACAAAATATAATTGTCGCGCCTTGGATTGATTACCATTACCGGCAGTTTGCCTGCACGTTTAATTATTTTTCTTTCCGGAAGCCCAACCAGGAAATCAAGCGGAGTGACCGAAGAACTGCCAAGCATAACAAAAAGATTGCAGTCGGATACATGAGCTAATTCAAGTGCTTCATACGAATTTCTGAAACTGGATCGCGTTCCTTTGTATATCTTGTGTTCGATCGAAAATTTTTGATACAACTTCTTAGTTAAAAGAACATTTTTAGCCACTCCACTTTGTGCTTCTTTTGTCGTGTCTTTAGCCGCTACTGCAACAATCTCAGCCTGATTGAACCGGCCAAAGTATGAACACCACAATGATCCGTCGCTGTTTTCTTTTCGCATATCGATCGGTTGGATAAGATGATTGTAGTCAATCATCTCAGATTGTGAGTGAACAAAAAGAAATGGAATTGGGCTTTCAGCCAGCATTGACGTGTATTTCCTGAAATTTTCAGCATTGGCAACCAACAAAATAGCTTCATGGTCTTCAGCCAAAACATCAGGAACAGAAGATTTATCCCCGAACAGAACCAGGCTAGAAACAGGGAGTACAGGAATTTCGGATTTTATTCGTCTGGCATAATTGTTTAGTAATTCTCTTGCTTCCGACTGTTGTTTTTTCCCGGATGACGCGTGAAAGAAAAGGCAAAGTTCTTTCTTAAATATAAACGCAAGTTTGATTCCGTGTTTGATAAGGGACTGATCGTTGTCGCCCTGCTCAATAATCACCAGAATTTTTTGCTCTTTTTTTTCTGTCATCCGCTTTTTGTGGTAAAAGTAAAGATTTCGCCGGAGCAAACCGACTAAGTTGAAAAATATCAGGAATGGTTCGTAGTGAAATACCTAATTTTACCGCAAAAGTGATAAACATGATCAACGAACAGTTGCTTCGCCCAAAAAGCATTGTTATTGTAGGTGCGTCAAATAATATTCGAAAGCCCGGTGGTAAGATTGTAAAAAATCTGCTCGATCATCATTTTGAAGGCGATCTTTTTGCAATTAATCCAAACGAGGACCGGATACAAGGCATTCCTTCTTTTGCATCAGTGGAAGAGTTACCGTCGGTGGATTTAGCTATTTTGGCGGTTCCGGCCAAATTCTGCCACGAAGTAATCAAACAACTGATCGAACAGAACGATACAAAAGCATTTATTATCATTTCTGCCGGATTCTCTGAAACGGATGAAAATGGAAAGAAATTGGAGCAGGAAATTGTAGAAACGGTAAATAAACACAATGCCTGCCTGATCGGCCCGAATTGCATCGGTGTAATGACGCCACACCATGCCAGCGTTTTTACAACTCCGGTTCCAAAATTAACGCCCGATGGATGCGATTTTATTTCAGGGTCGGGTGCAACAGCTGTTTTTATTATTGAATCGGGGATTCCGAAAGGATTACGTTTTGCCAATGTATTTTCAGTGGGGAATAGTGCTCAAACTGGAGTGGAGGATGTGCTGGGATATTTGGATGAAAACTATGTTGAAGGAGTTAGTTCACGGATAAAATTACTGTACATTGAAAATATTGACAATCCCGATAAACTTCTGTATCATGCGAATTCATTGATTCAGAAAGGGTGTAAAATAGCTGCTATTAAAGCCGGAAGTTCTTCTGCCGGAAGTCGTGCCGCATCGTCACACACAGGCGCTTTAACATCGTCGGACGCTGCGGTGGATGCACTGTTCCGCAAAGCCGGAATTGTACGGTGTTATGGTAGAGAAGAGCTGACCACGGTTGCCGGAGTATTTATGAGCCGTGATCCGGAAGGCAAAAAGATGGCTATTATTACACATGCCGGAGGGCCGGGAGTGATGCTCACCGGTGCACTTGAAAGTGGCGGTCTTCAAATTCCTGCGATTAAAGACTCTCCTGAAAAAAAGGCTTTGCTGGATAAGCTTTTCCCCGGTTCATCGGTTGAAAATCCGATAGACTTTCTGGCGACCGGCACAGCTGAACAGCTTGGTGAAATCATTGACGCTTGCGAAAACGATTTTGATGTGGATGGAATGGCTGTAATTTATGGCAGTCCAGGGCTTTTCCCCGTTCAGGATGTTTATGATCTTCTTTCCGAAAAAATGAAGGTGTGCAAAAAACCGATATATCCAATTCTTCCTTCGCTAATTAATGTGAAAGAAGAAGTGGCTCATTTTCTGTCGTTGGGAAATATTAACTTTCCTGATGAGGTTTTGCTGGGAAGGGCTCTCACCAAAGTAATTCACACACCAAAACCTTCTACCGAAAATTCAAAACCTGCTCACATTGATCCGCTTGCTATTCAAAAAATAATTTCAGAAGCAAAAGATGGTTATCAACCGCCGGAAATCATACACCGATTATTTGATCTGGCAGGGATTCCGCGAGTAAAGGAAATGGTTGCGACAAGCGAATCGGAAGCTGTTTTGGCAGCCATGAATATTGGTTTCCCTGTGGTTATGAAAGTAGTAGGCCCGGTTCATAAAACTGAGGTTGGGGGAGTGGTACTGAATGTACGCAACGTTGCCGATGTAAGAAAGGAATTTCATCATCTGAATGAAATAGAAGGATCGGAAGGAGTACTCATTGCACAAATGGCTTCGGGGACTGAACTGTTTCTGGGAGCAACTTACGAAAATAAATTTGGACATGTGATTCTCTGTGGGATGGGAGGAATTTACGTTGAGGTTATGAAAGATGTGGCATCGGGTCTGGCACCTTTAAGTATGGAAGAAGCTTATTCGATGATTAAAAGCCTGAAATCATATAAAATATTGAAAGGTTATCGAAGGCAGGCTGGCATTAATATCGATTTGTATGCCGGTATCATTGTTCGTTTGTCGTGGCTGTTGCGATATGCGGTTGAAATAAAGGAGATCGACATTAATCCTTTACTGGGAAATAATAAGGAGATTCTGGCAGTGGACGCGCGAATCCGGATTGAAAAATAAAAAAAGAGACGAACCTTTTGGGACAGCCTCTTTCTCCTATTATAGATATTTATTTTTGATTCTTATTTTGATTGGGCTTTTTGCATTGGATTTTGGCCTCCTCCGCCACGCGATCCTCCCCATCTTGATTTATAAATTTCGAAACGGGTTGGTTGTTTTTTCTCCGGCCAGTAATTGTTGTCCATGTCGGTATCTGCGGTTTCGGAGAATGGATCAAGTGTGATTTGTTTCACTTCTTTACCAAACATGAACACCTTGGAAACTTCTTCATTGTTACGTCTCCAGATTTCAGCCGGAATACGCTGGATTTCTTCCGTTCCGTCGGTAAATTCAAATTTCAGGATGATTGGCATTACAAGTCCTCCAATATTTTTAAAGTTAATCTGGTAGAAATTGAGATTATCACCAAGCATCTTCTTTTCATCGTCTGATAAAGTTGAAAGGTAACGGTCGTATTCTTTTTTGTCTTCATCAGTTACCTTGCACTCGTCGTAGGAGTTATAGAAATCTGCAGCTTCAGGGTGATTGGCCAAATAAGTTTGGTCAGCTAACTTACTGTTGCGGATATCAGTCATATTTACCATTTCTTCATCTGCTGCTTTTTTCTGCAGAGGTTTTTCAATTTCCGGGTTATGGGTATTTGGTTGGTACCAGCTCACTTTTTCGAGCGAAATATCGCAATTGTCTGTAGTGTAAAACCAACCTCGCCAAAACCAGTCTAGATCAACTGCTGAAGCATCTTCCATGGTACGGAAGAAATCTTCCGGAGTTGGGTGTTTAAACATCCAGCGCTGCGCATATTCCTTAAATGCATAATCGAAAAGTTCACGGCCCATTACCGTTTCGCGCAAGATATTGAGTGCAACTGTTGGTTTTGCATAAGCGTTGCTGCCCAGGTTCCAAACAGACTCAGAGTTAGTCATAATTGGTGAAATAAATTTCTTGTCACCTTTCATGTAAGGAACAATGGATGAAGGATTTCCTCTACGCGAGGGGTAATTAGGTTCCCATGCCTGTTCTGTCAGAAATTCGCAGAAGGTATTTAAGCCTTCGTCCATCCAGGTCCACTGACGTTCGTCGGAATTCACAATCATGGGAAAGAAATTGTGGCCTACTTCATGAATAATGACCCCGATTAAACCATATTTTGCACGTTTGCTGTAAGTCCCATCTTCTTCTGGTCTTCCACCGTTGAAACAAATCATCGGATATTCCATTCCGCCCACATAGTTATTGTTTGCCGAAATGGCTACCGGGTATGGATAATCAAAAGTATGTTTCGAATAGGTTTTAATGGTGTGGGCAACAACACGGGTTGAATACTGCTCCCACAGCGGATTTCCTTCTTTAGGATAATACGACATGGCCATCACAATGCGGTCGCCAAAGGGAACACCCATGGCATCCCAGACAAATTTACGTGAGCTTACAAATGCAAAATCACGAACGTTTTCAGCTTTAAATACCCAGGTTTTCTCTGCTTTCGATTTGCCTTTCTCCGCTTTTGCAGCCTCACTTTGTGAGACGATAATTACCGGCGCTTCTGCATATTTTGCTTCTTCCAGTTTGCTTCGTTGTTCTTTGCTTAATACTTCGTTAGCGTTTTGCAGAACACCCGTGGCACCAACTATATGATCAGCCGGGGCAGTAATTTTTACCTCAAAATCTCCGAATGGTAGCGTAAATTCACCGGTTCCCAAAAACTGTTTGTGCTGCCAGCCTTCCACATCGTTATATACAGCCATTCTCGGATAAAACTGAGCAATCGTGTAAACGTTGTTTCCATCGGCATCGAAATGTTCGTATCCCGATCTTCCATGGTCTTTCTGCATGTTATTGATATTGTACCACCATTTTACAGAGAAAGTAACCGATTTTCCCGGTTCAAGTGATTGCGGAAGATCAACACGCATCATGGTTTTATTTACAGTAAAAGGTAAATCCTTGCCCGACTCATCTTTTACATAGTCGAGTTTAAATCCGCCATCAAAATCATTCTGTAACTGTTCTAGCTGTGAAAAACTTACTCTTTCATTAAAGCTCATACTCGATGTCGTGTAGGAATCAGAATTTTTGGCCCTCATATTCTGGTCAAGTTGCAGCCACAAGTATTTTAATGGATCCGGGGATTGATTATGATACGTAATGGTTTCAATTCCAAGAATTTTCTGATTTTCATCATCCAACTGAACTTCGATCTTGTAATCGGCTTTTTGTTGCCAATACTCGTGACCGGGCGCACCGGAAGCAGTTCTGTAAACATTTGGAGTTGCAAACTCTTCTTTTAACTGCTTGAACTTATTGTAGTTGTAATTCTCCTGGCTGAACAATGATAAACCAGATACTAATAAAATGATTAAAATTAAACTGCTTTTCATTTCTTTTGATACGATGAATAGAATTTAGTTGGAATTTTGACACGTGCTAAAGTAACAAATCATTCAGCTTATTGTTCTTTTTACCAGAATTTATTCTCAATTAATAAGATTAAGGAAATTCCAAACCCAGCTCCCGAAACGTAGAGTTTCCAAAAATCATGACGTACTTTGAGAAGTTTGATAGAGATAAACAGAACTAGAAAATAGATACATAGAACTACAACCTGCCCCAATTCTAGGCCAATATTAAAAGCCAGCAGAGGTGAAAGGATATTTGATTCGCGGCCAAGCAGTTCTTTCAGGTAGTTCGAAAAACCGAGTCCGTGTATTAAACCAAAAAACAAAGTGGTAACATAAATAAAACGATGGTTTCCAGATTTCAGTGGAAGAATATTTGAAACAGCGGTGATAAAAATGGTAGCAGGAATAAGAAATTCAACAATATCAGAAGGTATAGTAACAATTTTTAAAGTTGAAAGTGCGAGTGTAAGCGAATGTCCGATGGTGAATGCAGTGATCAGAATCAGTACCTTCTTAATTTCATTCAGGCTGTAACCGGCACAAAGAACAAGTACAAAAACAATGTGATCGTAACCATGAATATTGACGATGTGTTCGAACCCCAATCGCAGATACATTTCAAACAAACTCATATTTTCCTAAATTAGCAGCTTAAAATTTTGGTGGGTGAAAATAAATAAAAAATACCTGATTAGTGTCTTGCTTATTCTGATTGGACTGGGCAATGTTTCTGCACACCCTTTTTATGTTACGATTTGCCAGGTTTATTTTAACAAGGAAACAACATCGCTTGAAATCTCAGTAAAAATATTTGCTGACGACCTGACAAAGGCGTTGGAAAAAGAAGGTCATACTCATTTATTCATTGGTGAAGAAAGGGAAGGTCCCAATACTGATACCTATATTTTTGATTATATGAAGAAAAAACTTCATTTTGATGTGAATGGGAAACCGGCAGAATATCAATTTGTTGGAAAAGAACTGGATGCTGCCGTTGTGTGGACTTATCTTGAAATAAAGAATGTGGAGGACCTGAAATCGATTTATACAAACTGTACACTTTTAACTGATCTTTTTGATACACAAAACAATATTATACAGGTTGAAAAAGATAAAAAAGTAAAAAACCTGTTGCTGAATAAACGGGAAATTTCCGGAACCATCACATTTTAGCAGTAGTTTTACAGAACTACATATTGATTATTTTGTTTTAAAGTGACAATAGGACTCTATGAATATACTTGCAGTATTAGGCGCTTTCATTATGACCATGGCTTTTTTATCCTACGGAATAGGAAGTGTTACACTTGAACGATTTCGAATTGTAGGTATTGTTGTATTACTTTTCTATTTGTTGGGTTTAATGTTTGAAGTTATTGCAATTGGTTTTATGGCTTCGAGCGGTAGCGGACGAATGGGATCGTGGCACGTAATTCTTGGAATAATAGCATTCCTATTAATGCTGGTAAATACGATTTGGGTTTGGGTTGTTTATTTTAAGAAAGGCTTTGATGGGCAAGTTAGTATGACGTTACTTAAGTATACAAAAGCTGCCTTTCTATTGTGGGTAATATCTTATTTGCTCGGTATCGCAACAATAATTTGGTTTTAATTATGGGAAACGACTGGAAAGAAAGATTGGGAATGGTGTATTCCACGAATCCCGAATTTAAATTTGATACGGGAGACAGTAACGAGGCAGAAACACTTCCTCCTCAACAACAAAATTTGAAGGTTTTGCTTGACAGAAAACAGCGAAAGGGAAAAGCAGTTACTTTAATTACTGGTTTTGTTGGTAGCGATAGCGATTTGAAAGAGCTGGGTAAAAACCTTAAATCAAAATGTGGAGTAGGAGGTACCGTTAAAGATGGGGAAATTCTTATTCAGGGTGATTTCTGTAACCGGGTGATTGAGCTGTTAAAAAGTGATGGTTACAAGGTAAAAAGAGCCGGTGGTTAGTACCAAGTCTTAACGTTTAATCTTTGCTGTTTGAAAATCAGAAATTATGCATACAGTTGAACTTACCATAATTGGCTCAATCCGGACACAACATCAATTTGTTGATAATATGCCTATTCAGTCGGCAGGAGCGGAAGATGAACCGGGAGTCATTGAACTTTATCCTGAATACCAAGAAGGTTTATTTGATCTGGAGGATTTTTCTCATTTAATTCTAATTTATCATTTTCACAAACAGTATGGATTTAGCCTGAAAGTGAAACCTTTTATGGATGATAAGGAACACGGAGTGTTTGCTACCCGTTCTCCCAAACATCCGGCTGCTGTGGGCGTGTCCATTGTTCGGCTGCTTAGAATTGAAGGAAATAAAATTTATTTTGAAGGTGCCGATATGCTGGATAAAACACCTTTAATTGATATCAAGCCATTTTTCAGGAACTTTGATAACAGGTTGGATGCAGTTAGTGGTTGGCTCGATTCGAAGGATGAAAAGCAAATAAAAAAAGTTCGCTCGGACGACAGGTTTAAATAATTCAGTCATTTGTCATCAGTCATTAGTCACTGGTTGATTTTGAGATCGATTTTATGAAATTATTGAAACTGTATACTGGGACTGAATACTTGAATTACTTTCTATCCTTTTTCCTGAAAATACTTTTGATTTTTTGCCAGAGTTGTCCTTTTTCTTTATCATCTACCTGAACATCTTCTCTTTTTCCCAAATCAGATTTTTTCTTTTTACCAAAAATATCTGCCAGGTTAAATTCATGTTTGCCAATATCAAGCACATCCTTGTATCCTGGTTCATTAAGCAGGGCAAGTAATTCTTCATCAGGCTGATTAAAACGAACGTATTGCAGGTGACTAAATCGGTTATCGTGATAGGTTTTATAAAAGAATTTCCCAACAATTGGCAAAGCCATGTAGGCTCCCTGTCCGAAAGTGGTACTACGGAAATGCACACGCGGATCATCAGCTCCCACCCAGCACCCAGTTACCAGTTCGGGCGTAATTCCGATAAACCATCCATCCGAGTTATTTTGTGTGGTTCCTGTTTTCCCGGCAAAATCACCCGGTATTTTGTAAATCGTACGAATACCTTTTCCTGTTCCTTCTTCAACAACGGCCTCCATCATATTAATTAAGGCACGGCAATTTTCAGGAGAAACAACTGGTTCTGATTCGAGTTCGGGCTCAAAGGTTTTTAGTACTTTCCCATTTTTGTCAGCAATCTGAACAAGGTAATTACTCTTTACCGGTACACCATCATTCAAAATTCCCGCATAAGCTTCAACAATTTCCTGTAACGAAATGGAAGCCACACCGAGTGCTAAAGAAGGATATTCCGGTAAGTCGGCAGAAATACCTAAATCGTGCGCAATGTCAATGGTTTCATCGATTCCGGCATCGAGAAGCACTTCTACCGAAACGGTGTTGATTGATTGCGCCAATGCGCCTTTCATGTTGTAATAACCTTCGTAATTATCATGCGAGTTACGGGGAGCCCAGTCGTTGAATTCTGTATACACTTTGTACTGATTGGGAAAATATGTGGCAGGAGAAATCCCTTCTTCAAGCGCTGCCATGTATACAAAAGGTTTAAATGTTGAACCGGTCTGTCGCGGTGCTTTTACATGGTCGTACTGGAAAAACCGATAATCGATTCCGCCCACCCAGGCTTTTAGTGAAGCTGTTTTCGGATCAATGGCAATGAATCCTGCATTCAACATTTTTAGGTAATGTTTTAACGAATCAAGCCTGGTTATTTCTGCATGTTCGACACCATCCCAGGTAAAAAGACTGGCATGGGTTTTTTCACTGTATTTTTTTAGTTCGTCGGAATAGGAATCTCCGCTGTGGTTCTGATTTTGAATAGCACTTTTTATAATATCAGGATTCTCCCTGAAAATATCTCGATTTTTCCAGTGGTTATCAAAAACCTTTTGCAGGTCTTTCATGTATTCTTTCACCGACTGCTGTGCGTAAATCTGTAGATTATAATCCAGCGTAGTTGTTATCTTTAAACCGTCAGTATACAGATTATAAGGATCGCCGTCTTCATTGGTATTCTCGCTGCACCATTCGAGAAGTTCCGGTTTTATCATTTCCAAAAAATACGGCGATGGACCAACATTGTATGAAATCAGCCGGTATTTTACTCCCAGAGGTTTTTGTTTATAAACAGCTGCCTGTTTTTCTGTTAGGTAACCGTTCTTTACCATCAGGTCAATCACCACATCTCTGCGACCGAGTGCACGCTCAGGATGGGTTCGGGGATTGTAATAATTATTTGCTTTTAACATTCCAACCAGAACCGCAGCTTCATTCACGTCGAGCCGTGCCGGCGACTTCGAGAAAAACCGTTCAGAAGCGACTTCAATACCAAAAACGTTTTCAGCAAAAGGTACGGTATTCAGGTAAAGAGCCAGTATCTCCTGTTTGGAATAAATTCGCTCTAGTCGGTAAGCAATGATTGCTTCCCGCAGTTTGTTAATCGGCATGGAAAGCGGACCGAAATCAACACGTGGGAAAAGGTTTTTTGCGATTTGCTGACTGATCGTACTTCCACCGCCGGAAGCTTCATGTCGTAATAAAATTGATTTTACAAAAACACGTGCCAGGGCAATCTCGTCAATTCCACGATGTTCGTAAAAACGTGAATCTTCGGTGGCAATCAGAGCATTAATTACATTGGGTGAAATTTCATCGAAAGTGGCGTAACTGCGGTTTTCAACGTAATATCTTCCCAGTATTTTGCCATCGGCTGAATATACTTCAGAGGCAAGGGGATTGTTAATGATCTTAAGTTGCGATTTGGAAGGAACAGGACCTAATACTCCTAGGAATACAAGGATAAAGAATAAAACTCCCAGCAGGAAAAATACCAACGCGGCTTTCCATATCCAGGTCAGTACCGGATATTTCTGTTTTTTATTTTTTTGGCTACGTTTTTTTGATTTAGAGGCAGGTGTTTTCGAATTCTTGTTCGATGATTTTTTTTCAGTCACGCTTTTCCCAATTAAATGGACAATCCTTTATTTTTAACTAACGATCAATTCTTTAAAAAAGTACCAGGTCATCATGCCCGATGCAATTAATTTTAATAATGTTCCGGCCAAAAATCCGAGGAAAGAACCAAAACCAGACTTGAGCGCTGATCCTGAGTCTTTTCCTGAACTAAGTTCGCCAATAATTGCTCCGAGGAAAGGCCCGATGATGATGCCGAAAGGAGGGAAGAAGAACAGGCCGATAACCAACCCGATTATACTGCCCCAAACACCGCGTTTACTTCCTCCGAATTTTTTGGTCCCCCAGGCCGGTATAACATAATCGAGTGCATAAACCACAACTGTAATTACTGCCCAGATAATCATAAACCGGGTTGAAAACTGGTATTTTGATGTAAACTGCAAAAGTAAAATTCCGAGGTAACTAAGCGGCGGACCAGGTAAAATGGGTAACACACAACCCAATATTCCACTAATCATGAATAAAAC
>Ga0116152_10003630_pt1 | contig 12329 bp, 18 predicted proteins | sample AD_UKC119_MetaG_FD_89894 | JGI IMG/M metagenome (GOLD analysis project Ga0116152, IMG submission 89894) | Active sludge microbial communities of municipal wastewater-treating anaerobic digesters from Hong Kong - AD_UKC119_MetaG | ecosystem: Engineered > Bioreactor > Anaerobic > Digestate...
ACAATTTGCTCAATATCAACGGAGCCCGACTGGTCTGCAATCAGCTTGGTATTTCGGATGCCGGTTTCTACGAGGCGATCCAAAGCTTTAGCGGTGCTTCCAAACGCCTTGAGAAGGTTGCTGAAAACGATCAAACTACCGTTTACAAAGACTTCGCTCATTCGCCATCTAAACTTAAAGCCACTACCTCAGCTGTTCATGCCCAGTTTCCTGACCGCAAGCTGGTAGCCTGCCTCGAATTACATACCTACAGCAGTTTGAATAAGAAATTTTTGGATCAATACAAAAGTTGCATGGATTCGGCGGATGAGGCGATCGTTTATTTTAACCCACACACGATCCAACTGAAACGACTACCGGCCATCTCACCAGAGCAGGTGAAGCAAGCCTTCGCCCGAACCGACCTGATCGTTTACACCGATTCAAAAAAGCTCCTGAACGACTTGTTGGCTAAGAACTGGCAAAATACAAACCTCCTGATGATGAGCTCCGGCAATTTTGATGGGATTGATTTTAAGGAATTAGGGGAACAAATTGCATAGTTGCTGGATATTCATAGTACTAACTTCTCTGATTTCAGGATCACATAACACCGAGATAGCTCGAAAATGTGATGATTTATTCCGATAGTTTTAGTTTTGATGCTGCACATTTCCTTTTATTAATATCCTGGAAAATCAAGGGGTTTCTAGTAATATTATCCAGATAATTCTATCTAATTGGTTTAAATATGAGTTCATTTGTTCAATATCAACGCACCTAAATATTTGGATTAAAGTTTAAGTCAGCAATACATATGCTTAATACTGCATAGTTTCCTATTGGCGGCTATTTGGAAGCGTTATAAATTAAGACCTGAGTGTTTATGCATTGATTATCTTTTTATTTTTGGCTCAATGAATTGATTCAAGTTATTTGAATTTTCATCGCTATATACTATTGAGGATAAATACTGAGATAACTAATTTAGTTTCTACCTGAACCACCATTTAATATTCACTAATTCCTTTATCTCTTTGTATAATTTATAGGATTCGTGGCGTATAAATCAAATTGATTATTTATGCTTTATAAATAAATGAAGGGCAAAACCGAAAAGCCATTCAAGTAAATTAAACTAAATTTAAAAATTCATGAAAAAATTTTATCACATTTCTATTTTAGCAAGCATTATGATGATTGCTTGGAACTCAGCCACAGCACAGGCAACTTTTTCACACGCAATTGGGATTGAGTATTTAGCATCATCAGAAGTTGGTGTTCCGGCCATTCTGTACTCTCCCAGAATAAATATCATTGAATTAGACAGGGATCTTACAATTTCCCTTGGTACTCATTTTGGCCTTGGTTTTAATTTTTCATCTCGTGAAGGAGCTACCACGCTGGCAATTGATCTGCCCCTGGTAGCTGAGGTGAACTTTGGACATGCATCACAACCATACAGTCGTGCAGATTATGGTGGATTTGCTGGAATTGGATATGGGTATAGCAAACTAGGACAATCTGGAGAATGGGAATCATATTACAATAGTGAGGCTTCTGGGCTGGTAATTAATGGAGGATTCAGGGGCTATATTAATGATAGTTCTGTTGGTGCTAGAATATCTTACTTGCTGAATTTTCGGGAGAATGGTAGTAATATTATAGGTCTTGGTGTGTTTTACACTTTCGGGCAAGACTAATTGAAACATAGTATACAAGGCTGTCTTAAAATCCAATTAAAAAAATTAAGACAGCCTCTATTATTTATTAAATATGGCTTTTATATAAAATTAAAGCCCGCCCTATAATTTCTTCGATCAATTCTACAGGAATATCCTTGTTAGGATCAACCCTCAAAATCTTCATCCTTGCCCGGTTGCCTGTTTCCAGTAGGGGATGATCCAGTTGTTTGCCTTCCACCATCAAAAGATAAGGTTCTTTCGTTTTTTTATCGGTCCACAAATAACAAAACATCTTTTTGTTGTAGGTAAAACATGGCATGCCGTATTTTACAGTCTCTTCAATATGCCCGTCATGGTCGAGGATGATCTTCCGGAGGGCTAAAAGACAGCTTTGATTGGGTTCAGGTTGGGAAAGGTAAAAATTGTTGAGTTGTGACATGTATAGGTTTTAGCATAAATTCTTTTTAAATACCAATTGAAACTTTGGAGTTTATCCGGTCTCCGCAATTTTTTTCTTTGTATTCATTAAGCTTGCATTTTTAAAATGCCTGTTAATTTCATTTTTAAGTACATAGGGACGATTAAAAGCTTCCTGGGAAACTTTAAAGTATTCAGCCAGTTTTCTAATTGTTTCTTTTGAAAGCCCTTTGTTATAATTTAAAATTTTAGAAATAGTTCCTTTTGATAAACCAAGAATATTAACCAAATCTGCGGCCTTTAAACGATGTTCATGCATAAGAACTTTCAACAATTCAATTGGATCCGATTCATCAAATGGATTATGCTCTGAATCCCATTTTTCAATCAAAAGGGTAAGCAAGTCAATTTCGTCCTGATTGCTTTTCTCTGAAATTAAATCTTCCAGAATATTACAATAATTATCGTATTGCTCAGAATTTTTAATGATCGTGTATTTTAGCGTTTCCATTTATTTCAGTCTTAAATAAAATTAATATAATTCGATCTCGTATTGCCTGCCATCATTGCAAAGTTTTGTATACTGTGCATGTGTGCCAATCCACTTAACAAACAAATGAACATTTAATTCCCCGAAGTAATATTTGCAGATCATTCTATAGCTATTTCCTCCAATATTGAAAACTACCCGATCAGAGCCTTTTCCAAGGATATCAGCACTGTTAAAAGTAGAGATGATATTCCCGGGTTCATTCCAATCGGCAAATTTGATTAGCGCTAACCAATTCCTGAATGATGCTTTACAACCAGGATTTGCCATAACATAGCTCTCAATTGTTTGCCTCTTAATTAAATGTACTTTCATGGATTAAATTGCAAAAATATATAAAAAGTTTCACAAAGGGAAACTGATCGTGTAAATTAAATCACCACAATAAAAGGTGTTAAAATGTTAATTAAAGTTATTTAAGTTAGTAATAAATTCATCAACTAGTTTAACATATTCCGCTCTATTCCCGTTCACCAGGTCATGCCCCGAATTTTCGATGATCCGGAGTTTGGCATTGGGCAGAAGGTCCAGGTATTCCCGGGTATAGCCCCATGGCTGGTTATCGCACTGTCCTTTCACGATCAGAACAGGGATATCAACGTCCTTAAGCATGTCTCTTTTATCGGGTACCTCATTAAAACTTTTCACGGTCATGATCTGGGCATAATACCCGCCACCATCGGGCATTTCCGCTACCTGATCTGCGCTGCAAAAGGTTGATTTATTAAGTTCCTGATTCAGGTAGGTGAAAAAATTATCCGCTTCCCGGTCGGAAGCCAGTTTGCTTTTAAACAGATAAGCCCACATTGTGAAAAGCCGGCTTCGCAAATTATGCGCTTTTCGATTGCCCTGAGCATTGGTGAGTTCAGGCTGTATTAAATTCAAACTGTCGGGAGGAACTTCAGATTTCAATTTTTTATGAATAGGTAGAATGGGCCCCGGACCTTCCAAAATCATTTTTTCAACTTTATCAGGATAATCCTGAATGTAATTAATGGCCAGCAGGCAGCCCCAGCTATGGGCTATCAGGATCACTTTTTCGGAATGGGTCATGTCAATGATCTCAGCCAAGTCGGCTTTGTGCCTTTGCACGGTATATTGGCTGATATCGTCCAAACGGGCTGAATGACCGCTTCCGATCTGATCATAAAAGTAGAGATCATGACCCTGCTGCAATAGTGGACGTAAAGCCTCAATTACCTCATCCCTGATGATCCCACCCGGACCGCCATGAAGATAAATAACCGGCGATCCTTTAATATCTGCACTACTTTCAATTTTGGTATAGCCTATTTTTGAACTGGTCTTTAGTTCCCAGTATTGGGTTCCGGGCCTCTTAATAAAAGCGGGTACATCGTAATGGTTTGGAATAAAGAAGACCCATGAGAGGATCAATATAAAAGCTAAAATTATAGTTAACAGGAGTCGGCGAATATTCATAGGGATATTTTGATTTTATAAGTTTCTGGCATTTCTCAGGCACGTATTGGCGAAGGCGTAAAGAAAGAGTTTGAGATCAAAATCCCATCCAGAATTTAAATTAAGTAAATCGTAGCCTAACATTGGTCCCATATCGTAATCGCTGGTAATAACAGGTCAGACCCGAATAAATTCGTCTTCATTGCTTTCGCAGGCACTTAGAATTATTGCCAATAAAAGGAGGTATATGGTGGTTTTCATGGGATGTCTTTTTTAATATCAACCGGTTCCTGACGGCGGGTTTGGATTAAAAGCTGAATAAATCGCAAGTATTAAAAATATCAAACCAACCGCCCAAAAAAATATTGCCCAAAATTTCATTCCAATAAAAAAGAATGAATTTATCAGGTCGACTTTGTGTCTTATGCCATCAATCTTAACATAAACATTCCTTTTAAGGTAAGTCCAGGTTCCAGCTAACATAAATCCAAATCCAAAAGTTATCAAGGGGTCAATTTCATGCTTAAAGATACCACCCACACTGTCCGATAGAAATCTTAATAGTATAAGAATTCCCAAATTGCTAACAAACAGGTACACAGGAATAAGGATTCCCCGGTTTTTATAAATTAAAAACATTTTTCTGTTTCTTAAATTTATTTAATCTTCCAATTTGATACACCTCAGCCATTTCTCCTTGCGCTAACCAGTTATCCATTTCCGTTTATTATATTTGGCTGAATGTTATATTCCTTTTTAATGATCTTAAAGAAATGCTTTATCGCATTAAAGTCCATTATACTTTCAAAAACAATGTTTACTGAGTGAACTTTCCCATTGTGTTTAAATTCAAGTATATTCCCGGATCCATCCCTGGAATACATACTCGCCAGTCCCCCAACGTATCCCACAACATCTTCACCATAAACACCTTTATATTTAAGCTTAATATATTCCAGGTCAGCAATTTTAAAAGATTTGCTTTCCAAGACAGTTTCAATAATTATTGACTTGCTATTAAAAATTAGGTGGCCGGATTTTTTGTAATTTTTGCCTGCGATTAAAACAAATATGATCGGAAGCGTAAAAAATAGCATTATAAGAATTACAAATATTCCTTTATCTAATCCATTCAGAATTCCATAACTTTGATTAAGCTTGCCAATTAAAATCACAATTAAGATCATTGATAATACCGTAACTAACTTTTTGTTAATAAGTGATCTTTTAGCTATGATAAATGTTTTTTCCATGTCAAATAGTTGTAGTGTATTCCTTTATTTAATCATCACTTGAGAAACGCTAAAATTCAGAAGACTTTATATAATATTTTCGCATATCTAATTTTCATATTATAGTCTGCATTCGCGCCCTGTAATTTGTCCATATGGCGCTTGTTTCGCTGGATGTTGGTTGATTTGTATGTTGTTGTTTTCATGTCTTTGTTTTGTTACATGTCTTCCTTCGGTCAGAATCGAAATGGGCTGATTGGATATCATCGTATTTTAGTAGTGTAAATTTATACATTATTTAACCATTAATTTGACCTGGTTGCTTCTCATTTCTCCATTGTTATATTCGACAAATAAATCATATATGCCTTTGCTCAACTGATATCCGGTTGTCCAAATTGTAAAGGATGTTCGCGTTGTATATCTTAAGGCTTTGATAATTATTAGTTTGTTTTTCCTGGTTTTAAATCGATATTCAGGTTCATGTTTTAAATCCCTGTATTTTTTTGGAACCCGCCTGGGTTCATCAACGGCAATTGTGCTATGTGAAAATCTACTGAAGTCTATTAAAACATTATTACTGTCAAGGATTTTAATCTGTATTTCATCCCAATTTTCAATTTTATGAATACCTTTTCCTTCCAGTTTGATCTTTATTTTTCTGTTTGATGACCTAAAAAAACTGTTGTATCCACGAATTGTAATTTTCTTTTTTGTGATTAATAGATCACTTGAATCAGTATTTTGTGAAAAGCAAAAAGCGCCAATCAAGGAAAGTATAATAATGATGGATTTTAATGCTATTTTCATTTTTTAGATACTCAATTTACTATGCTTTTGTTTTACCCGGCATTAAGTAAAATGATTTCGCCTGTTTCACTGTTTGTTCTATGTTTTGCCATGTGCTAAATACAAATCAAAAAGTATTGTAAGTTGAAATTTTTTCAACCTGAACAACTTTATCATCTAACTCATAGGATTTTCCTTTCTTGATCAGATATTTTTTGTCAATATTAACCCAGTTAAATTCCTCTCCTGTTATTGGGATTGCTATTTCTATTTTATTCACCCCATTCAAAATAATTATATTCTCCGTTCGTAATATCCGAAAGATGGGATGTGGTAATTCTATATTTTTTTTCCCTAATTCAATTTCAATTCTGATACTATCTACATTATCAAAATTTATCAGCGTGTCTATTATCTGACTGCTAAAATAGTAACACTTATTATTTACAAATAGTCTGGTCTGCACCCTTTCATGTTCAAAAAATTCAGTATATATATCAGTTTTTATATAAATATTTAATCCTTTTTGCTCCTTAATTGATTTTTGCTCAATGCTATATGGTATTTTTTTTGGAGAAAAATCAAAACTTTGTAATAGATATTTATTTCGCTTAACTTTCAATATGGTTCCTTTAGAAAAATTGTTTTTGTTGTTTATAGTTCCGGCGTAATGATGGTATGTAAATATCGAGTCATTGATTATATTAATATTTGTTCTTGGAGCCCCCATTCCACAAATATAAATCCGATGGCAGCTTGACAATGTTAAAATTAGTACTACTAATATTATTTGCTGTTTCATCATTGTTTTATTAATAGTATAAAACATACTGGAGACAGGCGCATTTGATTCATTTTTTGCAGGATGGTTGTTGATTTGTATTTTTTAGTTTTCATGTCTTTGTTTTACTAAGATAGATGCGCCAATTGGATATCATAGCATTTTCACGCATGTAATTATATTATTCATTTCACTCTTAAGAAAAGGAACATGATCATCGCCGGGATAAAGCTGATGGCCACGATGATTGAATATTGTTTTTTGAATCTCCATTGGATTTCCTTTGTCCCTAAATCCACAATCCCCGAAGTCCTGATAATACGAATCAGCCTCTCGTAATCTTTATAAGAATCCCTGGCGAAAACAATTTTATTCCCATTTAAATCATAAAGCCTGATTTGTTCAATAAGTCCCGTATAATCATAAGTCTCATAGATTTCAAAGCCTTTTGTATTTGATTTATTAAAAACCCGTGTTCTTTTGAACATTGGTTTAACAAGTAAATCAGAGCCATTTCTTTTAAGTGTTTTATATCTGTAATTTGAAAAAAAGTAACTAAAAATCAGTCCCAAAAGAATGATTGGATAAATTAGATAATACTCCTCATTACCAGATAAAACTTGCCTGGTCGTGATTGCAAAAATAAAAAGCATAAATGCAATGAATAGTAGCTCAATCAGCGGGAATTCAGGTTTTATTTTGCGCTCTCTTTTTTTCATACTCAGTGTGCCAACATCAGGTGATGATGTGAATCCTTAATCATAGCTTTCGTCATCTTTCGACTTTTTGGTGAAGAGGTCATTTACATAAACTCCAAGAGAAATAATCAAAAAGAGAATCACAGCTACAATTAAAGTTGGATTGAATTTCATCGGCCTATTCGGGTCACCCGTTGTGATGTGTATTAATTCTGCAAATATGCCACCACCAATTATGCTAATCACAATTTTGAACCATGTTTTTCGCAGGAGTTTCATTCTTTATTTCCAATTTGCACTAACGGATAGGTATATGAAACGTTTGGCATTTTAAAGCGATTTCCTATCAAACCGTTGTAAAGTTTATTAAATGTACCGCCCTTAAAATTAGTACTTTCCGCCAAATGTTTTATATACCGTGTTGTGTTTTCGTGCTTTATTCTCCGCTGTCTGTCCGTGTGCGTGGGCAGCCATACTCTTTGACAAGTTTTGGTCTGTGCGTTAGCCTTTTGAGCGACTTGGAAATGTGTATGGATGAGAAGGGATGGCTTAATCGACTTCATTCTGAGTATAAGCAACGTTTAAAATTTCACTACCCTTATTTTCAGATTTATTGAACGGTATATTATACAAATCCAAAAACAATTGCTCTAAATATTTCGCAATTCGATTTTCACAAATAAAATATGAAAAATAAATAAGCATTTCATTTGAAAAATCTTTTGTATTAAAATGATGTTCAAGACGTTTAAAAATATCACCTTTACCAATATATAAACACCTCATTGGATACAAGTTATGAATGTCACAATATTCCTTTTGCCATAAAAAATAAATACCAATAGGGTTTTTCTCTTTCCATTCATTTAGTAAACTTTCATCAGAGATTGTTTTATCAATAAACCAACCAATATTAGAGTGACAAATTGTTTTTAAATCAATATCAAGTGTAAATTCAGATTTAAGAATTTGGTCAAATTCATTATCAGTTTTATAACAATTACACAACATAATATTCTAATTAAATCATTGTCTTTCCTAGTGGCTTTAACTATAATGCTTGAACTTATTTTCTACTTTGCTTTCTGTAATTTTCAACTGCTTTATTGTAATCTGTTTTCTTATTTTTTTCATTCCATTCCGTCCAAAAGTCAATTGTACTACTTAATGGTCTATTCTCTTCTTTTGGCATATCGAGCATTATTCTGGATGGCAACAATACTGCATCTCCTAAAACAATAGTTTCTCCCACATCTAAAGTTGGTAGAATATCCGCAAATACAGTAAGGTTGTCAGACATAAATGATTTCACTGTACTTTGGTCTTGTTTATTGGAAAGTCTTAATGACATGATATTATTACATTGACTAAGTATAGTTTCGCTAACATCAGAAGGTCTTTGGCTTATTACCAGCAAACTAACACCATATTTCCTGCCTTCTTTGGCAATCTTCTCAAAATTTTCTAAAGCTCTTTTTTCGTTTGGATTATTTTCTCCTTTTTTGGGAAGGTATAAATGAGCTTCATCACAGACTAAAGCTAATGGATGCCTTTCAGATTTTTCAGTCCAAAACTGAATGTTGTATAAAACCCTAGCAACTAAACCAATAATGATAGGTAATACATCAGAAGGAACTTCTGAGAAGTCTATTACCTTTATGCCGGGAGTGTCATCTTTAAACTCTATTAATTGCTCAATTATTTCAGTTAAAGCAGAATAATCATTAAGCTCAGTTGGGTGTTTAAATAAAAAACCATAACGCTTATCTGTAACTTTTACATCTAAACGAGTTAAAAGTCGACTAAAACTACCATTAAAATCGCCTTTTTTATCTCCCCGTGACCCGGGTACCATTTCTTCATTTAATCGTTTTAGTTCGGCAATCACAGAATTAAGACAATAAGGAACTGGACTATCAATAGTAAATGAATTTATTACTTCATCTTTTTTGTTCTCTTTTAAATGCTTAAGTTTTTCATCTCCTACTAATTTTTGAAACATCATGACCTGATTGTGTGCAGAAAACTCAGAACGGTCAATAAACATAGCTTGCATTTCTTCCGAATTGAGAAGCCAATAGGGTAAAAATAAAATATTATTATCCTTTGTTTCTAAATCATCTGGACCAGCAATACGTAATTGTTTGGCAAATTTTAAAGTTGAATATTCCCCGTGTAAATCAAAAACTATCATTTTAGTTGTCGGTAAATCAGCCGCTTTCTCCAAAATTGAAGCAACAGTCCATGATTTACCAGAACCTGTACTTCCTAGTATTGCTGCATGACGTTGAAAAAATTTATCTCCGTTTAATTGTGCTCTTGCCTTTTCACTTAGCGAATATTTTCCCAAATCAAGTGAAACATCCGATTTTGATTTGGCAGAAAGCAAACCCATAAAATTTTCCAGATTCTCATTTTCGATAGAAAATGCTTCGGCATCAATATCTGGGATTTCCTGAATAGAACGTGAAAAGTAATTTGTTTCTGTTCCTTTCTTCCCTTTAAATGTGGCAACGATAGCGATTGTGACAATATTTGATACTCTTTCTAGAATAGAATCAGCACTTACAGGGTTGGATTCTTCATCTTCGTTTGGTTGAACAATGCTTCTTAATTGTTCAGTCGATGGGTTTTTTATAACTCTTTCTACAATTGCAATAGCCCATTCTTCTACTGCCGAAGAAATTTTTACTGCAATCAAACGACCGACTCTAGCAAGTTTAAGTTCTTTAGGTTTAACATCTAAACTCAATTTAGTTGTATCAACATAAACAACTTTCCCAACATAGTCTGTTTCTTTATTAAAATCAAAAAGCTTTGCCATCATTTATAATATTTCATTTGCAAATTCGTCAATTTGCCAAATCGGTTTGTCATGTTCTATTTCTATTCCGTTGTAACTAATTACAGCACCTCCATTATAATTATCACATATTGAAATTATCTCGGGATTCTCGTGAATTATCGTTTTCGCATTTCCAATTAAGTCTTTGGTCACAATTATTGCTCTACGGCTTATCTGATTTATATTTTGACATATTTTCTTATCAATATCTATGTCATTGAATCCATAACCTACAAACAAATATGTTTGAGCCTTATCAATTGCGTTATCCATTTCACGATAGAAATGTCTATTCTCAACAATTCTTTTATGTTTTGTCTCTCCTGGAGTTATTATAAATCGTTCATAATCATCAATGCTTTCAAAATAAGATAAACTGTCATTTCGATAAACATTGTCATTCTTTATAAAATAATTTAATGAGCCATGTACTTTATGCAATCTAAAGTGCGGATATACTTTAGGATAAAACTTTCCTGATTTACTATTATTTTCCAATCGGTTGAATAATTGCTCTGATTGTACCCAATCAAACTTTTTTTGTATTCCTCCATAAAAACCATCATTATAATCAATTTCACAATGAGATAAAGCGTACTCAATAATCAAATCATAGTTTGGTGTAATTATATCAATTATTGGATTCGTGTAGGACAGAGCATTTTTAAGTCGCTCAAAAAGAGCAGTAATTGGAATTTCCCCAATGGATATTTTTGATATATTTCGATAATTTACTTTCGCAACATGTTTTCCTGTTTCAATAATTATACTCTCAAGCAAAAAATCTGACTTCACTACATTTAGAGAGTTTTCAAAATCAATTTTCTTATTTAAATTTTCAAGCACCAATTCCCATTCACTTTCAGCTTGCTTATCACCTTTAATAGTAGCAGGTATAATTGATTTCAAATGAGCTTCCAAAGCATCCATACCAAAAGCAAAATCGACAGAGATTGAACTACCTGTTCCAATTATCAAAGCAAGTTGTTTTCGAAGTCTTTCTTGTATTTCTTGATATATTTCGTCTAAATCCATTCTATCATATTAGTTATGTGTGCGTCGGCAAAAATTTGGCTCTTTTGCAAGCTGAAGCGTTAGCTCGTAGGGTTGGGCTTGCAAATGTGCCAAATGTGCGTTGGCTTTAGTTGTACGGTCTCTCTTTGCATGAAACACAACGCCTTGCGGCTATGTTGCGTGCCGCATTTGTAACTTTATGTTTGTTGATGTCCACGATGTTCAAATATACGATTTCTTGTCTTGATGGCCCGGATGCGCGGCATGCAATATTAGCCGCTGTTATAGGCTGTTTTCTTTTATATAATTTTCAAATATTTGTTTTGTCTTTTTGTATTCAATGTAAAATAAAATGGCACCCAATATTGAGTTGAAAATTAACCAAATTAGTTCTATGAAAAAAAATACAAATAGATAAATTCTTTCATGGTTGTCTAAATACCATTGATAAACACTATAGCCAATTATAATCGATCCAATAAAATAGAAGAATATAAAGGCATTTCTTGATCGATATTTAATCTTAATAATTGATCCGCCGTTATTGTTGTCCTTCAATATTTTACCATATATTGTAGGTCTATTTGCATTATAAGTCCATTTGTGAACTCTTCTCAAGATAAATTTTTCATCTTTTATTTTTCCAGTAAATATCTTATTTGTTTGAATAGATGAATGTTTTGTAAAATCCGGTTCTGTCACCGCTCTTAGTTTACTGATAAAAATTTCTGGTGAAATGTTGAGTTTTATTGTATTCTTATGTTGAATGTACATTTCTCAATCAAATAGCCTATAACGTTCCCAGGATAAGTGCAGTACCGGATTGGCTACCTGTCTCTCTGTTGGCTGGGTACGATATTTATTAATTTCATTTAATTCCACGTTTGCCGGTATTGCATTTATCCTGTGTTAGCCACTGT
>Ga0116152_10003632_pt1 | contig 12326 bp, 12 predicted proteins | sample AD_UKC119_MetaG_FD_89894 | JGI IMG/M metagenome (GOLD analysis project Ga0116152, IMG submission 89894) | Active sludge microbial communities of municipal wastewater-treating anaerobic digesters from Hong Kong - AD_UKC119_MetaG | ecosystem: Engineered > Bioreactor > Anaerobic > Digestate...
GTATTGCCGTTTCAGAAACATCGATACCAACACCCGGGACACCGAAACAAAAGCACAGGTCTATTCCGGATTCAATGAATACATGCGTTTTGGCGGATTCCCAGAACTGGTGATGAACCAATATCGTCATCTACCGCAAACGATACAGGAGTATTATCATGTAATGCTGTACCGCGACCTGATAGAACGATATCAGGTGAAAAACATACCTGTGTTGAAATATTTCATCTCACGACTGCTGGCCAATCACACCAGTCCTACATCGATCAATAAAATATACAATGAAATAAAATCGGCAGGACTGAAAACCGATAAAAATGTTTTATATGATTTCTCGGAGCAGCTCGAAGCCATCAATTTTACTCAACGACTGAGGAAATTCGACAACTCGGTTTTAAAAACAGAACTGGCAAGTGAACGGAAGGTGTATTTTATCGATAATGGTTTTCTTCAGGCATTGAAACAAACCACCAGTAAAGACAATGATAAATTGCTCGAAAACGCTGTGTTTATGCATTACAGAAGACAAACACCCTTCATGCGCGGGCTCTATTTCTACAAAAAAAACAAGGAGTGCGATTTTGTAGTGCTGGACCGTGAAAAGCCATTTGAAATAATTCAATCGTGCTACGACTTCTCGTCGCCTGACACACGGAAAAGAGAAATATCGGCATTGTTGGAAGCATCGGATTATTTGAAATGCAACAATCTGAAAATCGTTACGCTTGATCCGAACGAAGAAATAAAAGCAGGCTCAAAAACCATCCGGGTGATCAATGCCGCCGAGTTTATGCTGGGCCACAAACAGAAATAAAAGCACTACCACTTCGCAGGTTTTTCATCCTTCAGAAGGTAATGGATTACATTTTTTCGAACGAACAATAGAATTTGCGCTCATTTAAAAGATAATTTCTATCATTATCCTTGTAAATTTGTTAACTGAAATTCAATCCATATGAACTCGGTCACTTTTCATCCCATGGTTGTCCACTTCTCCGTTGCACTGGTGATTGTGGGCTTTGTTATCGATTTATTCTACATTTTTATTGCAAAAAAAGACTGGCGCAAAACCAGCAGTCTGTTCCTGATGATACTGGCTGTGCTGGCTGTCTTCTTTTCATGGTTCACAGGCGAATACTACTCGCGCAGCTACGATGGAGTCGGACGTGATGTAAAAGACGAGCACGAGCTGTATGCATGGATTACCATGGGTGTATTCGGCGCTGCAACGGCTGTGCGTTTTATCGCCATTTATCTGAAAAAAAATCCTGCATTTTTCAAATATCTTTACATTGTTCTTATGCTTTCAGCAGTGATGGCCATTGGCTATTGCGGCTACCTGGGTGGTAATCTGGTGTATGAGCTTCAGCACGATTTGCGTCCCGGACAATAATTTTCAACTTATTCAGTAATTCTGCATGTACTCCATTCTCTTCAGACTTCTTTTCATCGCTTCATTGCTTATATCAAGCATCAATACGGTATGGTCTCAGGATATTACTTTTCAAATCAGAAATAAATCAAGAGAGCCATTAATTGGCTCCACCATAAAACTTTCTGCTGAAAAAGATTCAACAAAAATGTTTCTGGCCGCGGCCGACGTGAATGGTGCAGCTGTTTTGAAAAACATTCCCGATGGCATGTACCATGTTGTTGTAACCTACATCGGCTACACTACTTTCGAAAAAACCATCGCTGTAAACCCGCAACACCGCCATTTTTCATTCTCACTGACAGAAAATTCACTGGCACTGAACGAAGTTACCATTACGGCTGATCGCCCATTTATCCGCCAGGAAGACGATAAAATGATTGTAGATCCAACCCCCATGATTGGCATCAGCACCAACACACTCGAAGTGATTGAAGCCACACCGGGCATTTATGTTGATTACGATGCAGGCATATTTTTATCTTCAACCACTCCGGCAGTCATATACATTAACGGTCGCGAACAAAAACTCAGCAATCAGGATCTGATGAATCTGTTGCGCAATCTGCCACCGGGTAGCATTGAACGCATTGAAATCCTGCGCACGCCCTCTACAAAATACGATGCAGCCAGCTCTGGCGGAATTGTTAATGTAGTATTGAAAAAAGGACTGAAAATCGGTCGCTTCGGAAATATCAATGTTGGGATGAATCAGGGAAAATACGGCAATCGCATAGCTGGAGCAAATTTCAACAACAGCGGCGACAAAACCACCCTGTATCTGAATGTCGGTTTCAACCGCCATGACCGGCTCGACGAAATGCAAACCGTTCGTTTAACAGCAACCGACACAACCTTGAATCAGCAAAGCGAAACCCGCCAGACATCGGATGACTTATTTCTGGGATATGGCTTAACATGGGATTCAGACAGTCTTTCCGGGTTTTCATACGACGGTCGTTTCAGCTTTGGAAACAGGAATTCGGATGTCTTCAACCATAGTTTTTTTGCTGATGAAACCGACCAGCATCTGCTTGAAAGCCAGGATCAAATCAACACCACCATCGACCGCCTGAGTCTTTCGCAGGACATCGGTTACAGCTATAAAATCGACACGCTTGATTCGGAATGTGATACACGGCTAGGCTTCGATATCAGCCGCAACACATCTGCACAGCATTTCATTTCTGAATACACATTTCCATATGATACCATGATTTCAGGATTAATGAACAATCATCAGAATCGTATCATCATTCAATTGGCGAGTGATCTGACCCTGCAGCTGAAAAACGGAATCAAAACAGAATCGGGGCTAAAAGGCTCATGGCAACAATATAACAGCAATGCCGACTTCTTCACAAATTCAAATGCCATTCAGGTTGCAGATTCAAGCCGCAACAACAATTATACTTTCAACGAAAGCATTTTTGCCGCTTATACACAAGCATCGAAAACCGTTTGGGGCGGATTGGTACTGAAGGCCGGCTGCCGGCTCGAATACACCTACATGAACGGACAACAGAAACTTCCATATGACACAAGCTTTCTGGTCAATCGTGCCGATTTGTTTCCATATCTGTACATCAGCCGCGACCTTCCTACCCTGCTACCCAACATCATTCCGATTAAGCTCAGAACTTTTCTGATTTACCGGCGTACCATTGCCCGGCCCGAATACGGACAGCTGAATCCCTCGCACGAATATGTTGATCCCTATTTATATGAGGCCGGAAATCCTGATTTAAAGCCACAATTCACCAATAATATAGAGTTCAATATCAGCTATCAGGATATGCCCATACTGGCCTTCGGCATCAATTACACACAGGATGTTTTTTCTGCTGTTGTTTACGAAGACCCCAATCAGAACGGAATAGCAAGAATGACTTATGACAATCTCGGCAAAAACACCGAAAAATACATGCGTGGAATGATTGGGGTACCTCCCGGAGGAAGATATTTTTTTGCTTTGGGCACCCAGTACAATCTGAACAATTATGATGGCTTTTACGAAGGCGAGCCATTGAAATATGAACGCGGCAGCTGGCGTTTTTTCACGTTTCATTCGCTCAAACTGACACAAAACACCAAATTCAATATCAGTGGCTTTATGATGGTTAAAGGGTCACGTGGATTTTATGAGCTCGGAACTTTTGGATCGCTCAATGCCGGTTTGTCACAGACATTTATGAATCAAAAACTGATTGTTACCATCAATGCCCGCGATATTCTGGGCACCATGAACATATCCTTCAATCTGAATCAGGGCTCAATACCCTCATATGGAGAGCGTTACCGCGACAGCCAACGCGTAGGAATTAATATCCGTTTTAATTTCGGATTACCCAAACGCGAAAAAACGAATGGATTTGAGGGGTTTGAAGAGGACTAAAAAAGAGCTTTTTTACTGACAATCAAATTTCTACAAGCAGAACAGGGCCATCATTTACTTTTGCATTACAGTGCCGTACATTTGTTTAATATGTCATAAATAGTTTTTTGACGAAATAATTATTTCATTTAACGGATTAATTTTATTATATTTGTAATACATAAAAAACAGGAGGATTCATTATGAAAGCATCAGAAAAGTTGATTATCACCATCAGTCGTCAGCTTGGAGCAGGAGGTGCATATATAGGCCAACAGATTGCCCGTAAGCTGAAAATTCATTATGCCGACCACGAAATCATCCGCAAAGCGGCCGAAAAGCTATCGGTCAAAGAAGAAGACATTGAAAGACGTGATGAAAAGACTCAGCCGTTTTGGGAAACCATGTTGTTCAGTTCGGGTTATGCCCCGGAGTTTTATGTTCCGATCAACATAAAATATGCACCAACAGATGCCGAAATGTATAATGTTGAAATGAGCATCATGCAAAAGCTGGCTGAAAACATCGATGCTGTTATTATTGGACGAGGTGGATTTCATATTTTCAAAGATCGTCCAAATACGCTGAAAGTTTTTCTTTTTGCGCCGAAAGAATACCGCATCGACCGGGTAATGACCGAGCACAACCTGAACGAAGCCGAAGCAAAAAAAGCCATCGAAGACAGTGACCGTGAAAGAGCCAAATATATTGATGCTTTTACGGGTCTCAAATGGATTGAAAGCACCAATTTCGATCTGACACTGAACACGTCAAAACTTGGCCTTGATAAGACAGCCGAAGCCATTCTTGCCATGATCAATCTGATGAAATAACAGTGTAGTCAGAAATATTTTTGTGATGAATAAAAACCGGAATTCATTCATATGTGATGATATTTTCAGACTGAATTTTCATATACATAAATAAAAAAGGAGTTGACCATGAAAACATCAGACCCCCTGATAATAACAATCAGCCGTCAAATGGGCAGCGGTGGCTCGTATATTGGGCAAAAACTGGCCAAAAAACTAAAAATTCATTATGCCGACCGCGAAATAATACGCAAAGCTGCCGAAACATTGTCGGTGCCTGAAGAAGATTTGGAAAGCATGGATGAAAAATCTCAGACATGGTGGGACTACATTCAACTTTCGAGTCGCTATGCATCGGAAATTTATATTCCTCCAGTGCAGAAATTTGCCCCAACCGATCTTGAATTATTTAAAGCCGAATGCGAAATCATCAAACAGATTGCAAAAGAAACATCGGCTGTCATCATTGGTCGCTGCGGGTTTTGTGTACTTGACGGACATCCGAACCTGATTAAAATTTTCCTTCATGGAGAAAAAGATTTCAGAGTAAAACGCATCATGGATTTATATTCGGTTTCCATCAAAACAGCCGAAAAAATGGTTGAGGACAGCGACAGAAAAAGAGGTTTGTATATCAAGAAATTTTCAAAAAAAGATTGGATGAACATTGATAATTACCATCTGTCGGTCGATACCAGCAAAATTGGCATAGATTCCTCATTGGATCTCATTTCAGCATTTGTTGCGAACGCCAGAAAATAAAAAACTAATCTGAAACCCCGATTCGGGCAAACAGGCATTGATTATTGCCTGATGGTCATTTTTTTGCTTAGCAGATATTGATTTACAGAAAAACAATTAAAATGCATTTTGTAATTTCGCGAAAAAATACAATGAAATACCTGTCAGTTCTTTTGCTTGCATGTAGTATTGCATCCTGTGGAAACAAGGATAAACAAACAGAAGTTGTACGGGAACTCAATCCAACCGACACGCTTGACAAGTTGATGCTAATAAAAAACGAAGCGGAACTGATTGAAAAATTCGGGCAGGAAAATGTAACCTGGGATACGGTGTATGGCGCAGAAGGAGCCGTTTCCATGGCAACACTGCTATACAAGGGCACTTGCGATCAGGTAGAAATAACATGGGAAAATCTGAAAAACAAATCAGCCATTCAGAAAGTAACATTAAACGCCCTGTACGATGAAAAACAGGAAAAGCTGATTGCTTTTTCACATTGGAAAACCAGTTATGGAATTATGCTGGGAACTTCATTGAAAGAACTGGAAACCATAAACGAAGCTCCATTCATATTTCTGGGTTTCGGTTGGGACTATGGAGGAATTGTAACTGAATTAAACGGTGGTAAACTATCCAATCTTCCTGTTTCAATTCAGCTTGGCATTTCAGATATCGCCAAACAAAGCAATAATCCTGACTATGAAATGCTGATGGGTGATAACGAATTTAATTCAATCGATGCTGAAGCCCAGCGCCTGAATCCGGTTGTTGTTTCAATAAGTGTTTTGAAGAAATAATACATTTCGAAAAAATGAAAATAAACAAAACTGTTGCCGGTGTAATAGCCGGATTTACAGCCGGAATCATTGATCTGATTCCTATGATTATTCAGAAACTCACCTGGGATGCCAATCTGGCTGCATTCTCAATGTGGCTGGCAGTGGGCTTTTTCACAGCACACACTTCATTCAGGATGCAACCAGCATTAAAGGGAATTTTGATTGCCTTTATTTGTCTTCTGCCTTCTGCATTTATTATTGGATGGAGTATGCCTGAATCACTCATAGGGGTAGCCGCCATGACGCTGATTCTGGGCGCCCTGACCGGCCTGCTCGTGCATTGGATGACAAAAGAAAAATCAGCGTAACCCGGGAATTTGTCCGACTAATCTATAATAGAATTGTAAGTCCGATTCGGGCTCCCATGTAAGTGCTCATGGCATTGAGCTGCAGATCGAGTCCGAATTTCTCATTGAAAAACATACGGTAGCCAAACTGAGCACCAAACACAGCACTTGTTTCGACACCACCATTGTATAAAGCCGGTGACTCAGCCATAACATAACCACCGCTGAAACCGCCATACAAATCGGTGCTGGTATGATCGCGCAGCTTGAACATTGTGTTGAAATGATAATTTACATTACCCAACACAGTGATTATACTGTGTTTGTACATAACATTTCCGAAGTTTTCATTAAAAAAACGATAAGAACCATCCAAACCCATAGACAGATTTTCTGCAATGCCAAAATCAGCTCCGAGATAAGCAGGAATGCCCTGATTGGTGTATCCGGTTCCGAAATTGAACTGCAGCCGGCCCGCTTCGAGCGGATACTGTGCATCAGCCGACGAAAACACAGTTGCAAAAAATACGATCAGTAATAATTTCTTCATGGTGAAATGCTTTTGTAAAACTGATTTGTTTGAATGGCAAATATAAAACATCTGAAAGCTGAATGCAAAAAAACAAGAATTTAATTGTCCTGCAATTTTAAATCTTGTATAATTAAGTAATTTGTATATTTTTGTAATGAAATACTAAAAACCAAATCCATGAGCATAAAAGGAACAAAAACAGAACAGAATCTGCTGAAAGCATTTGCAGGTGAATCACAGGCTGCACGCCGCTATAAAATGTTTGCCAAAATAGCAATCAAAGAAGGATATCAACAAATCGCCGCTATTTTCGAAGAAACTGCTAGTCAGGAAGATCAGCACAGCAAGCGCTTTTTCGAGTTTCTCGAAGGGGGCATGGTTGAAATCACCGCTGCTTATCCCGCTGGCGTTCTAGGCACCACAGCTGAAAACCTCGAAGCAGCTGCCAGTGGCGAAAACGAAGAATGGACCGAGCTTTATCCTGAATTTGCGAAAATTGCAGAAGAAGAAGGATTCAAGAAAATTGCCACCGCTTTTAAAATGATTGCCACAGTTGAAGCTCAGCATGAAAAACGATATCGCAAACTACTGAAAAACGTGATTGACGGTAAAGTGTTTGAAGAGGAAGAAGAAGTGGAATGGATTTGCCGTAAATGTGGCTATGTACACAAAGGCAAGAAAGCGCTGAAAAACTGCCCTGCATGCGAACACCCGATAGATTATCAGGAACGCAAAGCAAGCAATTATTAAAATAATGAACTTTGCATTTTCAGGGAAAAGGATGAAATATTTCCTTTTCCTTTTTTTTATTGTGACAACTATTGCTTTCTGCTTCGGGTCGCCCTACCCTGAACTGATGATGCTTCATCACTCGGCAACAATTCTGACAGCAGCTTTCCTTGTTTATATTATACTAAAAAACAATCTGAGCAATCTGTCTTTTCTTTTTATTATTCTGTTTATTCTGCTGCATGTAATCGGCGCCAAATGGACATATCTCGATGTGCCCTATGACCAATGGTGGAATTGGCTCAGTGGCGATTCACTTTCTTCGGTTTTTGGCTGGGAACGAAATCAATATGATAGACTTGTCCATTTTGGGTTCGGGCTTCTGATATGGTTGCCGGCATACGAAATACTGCAACGTTGGTTTGGTTACAAAAAAACTCATGCGCGCTACGTAGCATGGGAATTCATTGCCATGGCAAGCGTAGTTTATGAACTGTTTGAATGGTTGCTCACACTTGTTGCTCCGGCTAATCAGGCCGACAATTACAATGGGCAGCAAGGCGATATGTGGGATGCCCAGAAAGATATGGCGCTCGCCTTACTGGGAGCATCAATGGCCTGGTTGGCTTTTTTGATAAAAAAATGGTACTCATCGCGCAATCAATCATTGATTAGCAAACGCTATTTATAGCCCCTTCCGGATTGATATCAGCCGGAGCCCAATCAATGACCGGCACGTCAAAATACTGGTCTGAAAAATAGCAGTGATTATCGGGTCTTTCACCCATTCGGACTGTGTATTGAGAATAAAACCAAACTTTTTCAGTTTTTTTTCTGAATTATTTGGTCAAATGTAAAAAAAACGCTGTATATTTGCACTTTCTTTTAAAAAAGCAAAATTCCAGGCCATGAATAAGGGAGAACTGATAAAATTCGTAGAGAACCAACTCATTGACAGCAAACAATTTCCGATGTTTAAATCGGGAGATACTGTCACCATCAAGTATAAAATTACTGAGGGAAACAAAGAACGTATCCAGGCTTTTCAGGGTATTGTTCTTCAGATTTCGGGCAAAGGCGCCAACAAAACCTTTACTGTTCGTAAAATTTCGAACAATATCGGTGTTGAACGTATTTTCCCATTCTCAAGCCCTTTCATTGATGGTATCGATGTAAACAAACACGGCGTTGTACGTCGTTCACGTATTTTCTACCTTCGCGAACTGCGCGGCAAAAAAGCCCGTATCAAGGAGAAAAAATACTAAGATATTTTTATGCTTTGCAAAAAGCCGGCAATTGCCGGCTTTTTTTGTTGATTTTAAACTGCATGCCTAATACAGTGCGAAAATCAGAGCGAGAGCGATGTTTGGTCATGCGCTATACTCCATGCTATACGTCGCCTTTAAAAACTCCTGTGAATAAAACCGCGTAAAACCCGGCAATCTGTAATGAATCGGCACAATCGGCATTAGACGAAAGACATTGTATGCTGCGCATTGTGCGTTATGCAAAACTATTTCAACCCAATACGCATCACTTCAAATCCGGTCGGACGATAAATTACGGCATCATCGGCTGACGTTGAAAAATCTACTTTTATTTCCTGTCCGGGCTTCAGCTGAATAATTTCAATCCGGGTTTCACCTGCCAGCAAATAATAATCCCTGACCGTATATGATGGGATTCCTGTATTTCCGACCAGAGTGAGCGAAACATCATTGCCATTTACAATTAGATCTTTCAAAATAATGGGTGAACTGATTTCCTTCATCACATCATACGATGGCTTTGGATTCAGCTTTACATCGCATATTCCATGAATCCGTTGCGGATAGTGATAGGTCGAGTCCTCGCCGAAATGAGTACGATAATCGTTCAGACAAAAATAAATAGCTCCTGCAACATACTCCTTGCTGCCATAGATTTTAATTTGCTCCGCCATTTCCATAGCCCTGCGCTCATCGCCACCCTTAAACTTCGGCTCACATATTCCCCACTCCGAAATAGTAATGGGCTTTTCAGGATACAACTGATGGATTCTGTCGAGTGCAAGCGGAATTGAATCGAGATTGTATCCGTACCATGTAGTGTTGTACTCGTTGTACATAATCATGTCGTAGCGCGGCGATGCATCCGGTAAAATATTTTTCGGTCCCGGCACTTCCCAATGAACAGCATTGGAAATATAGGCCACCAAGCGCGAATGATCAAGACTTCGAGCATGTTTTTCCATGGCATCCAATCCGTTGATATTAACTTCTTCGTGACTTGAGAGTTCGTTTCCAAGCCCCCAGATAATAATGCTTGGATGATTGTAATGCGCTTCAATCATTTCATCGAGATGCTGTATTGCAACAGGAAGCAAAGAGTCGTTAAGATGCGGTTCCCACCCCCATAGCGGTACTTCTTCCATGACCAGAATTCCGTTGCGGTCGCACCAATCGAAAAACTTTTCGCTTTGCTGCCAGTGACTTCGGGCAAAAACACAATTGGCATTTTTCATCAACGTGAGGCCTTTAATCAGGTTTTCATCTGTTTGAGCAAGACCATGATTCATGTCTTCACCCACAGTCCATTCCATGCCCATAAGCCGCATGGGCTCACCATTCAGCACATAGCGATTGTTTTCGATTGTAATGCTGCGAAATCCAAACACAGCGTGCAATTCATCTTTCGCTGTTTTCCCTTCAAACATGGTGATGTCGATACGATACAAATCCGGAGAATCGAAATGCCACCGATTCACTTTCTTCAGATTAAGTGTACTCAGAAAACGACCATGACTAAACTTTCCCTTCAATTTTCCTTTAAAAACGACATTGCGTGTTTTTTGATTTTCTTCGGTAATCACAGCGATGAAATATGTTTTGCTGCCATTGATTTTTGAAAAATCAATCAATGGAATTGAAATTTCTGCGCGACCACCATTTCCTTCGGGAATACCGTTCACATGAATGGTGCGCATGGCCTTTTCTTCGGTAAAAATAAGATTTACGCTGCGAATAATTCCACCATCGTGCGACCAATCGAAACTTTTCAGATAAGGGATGCTTTTTTTCGATGGCTCATTGTTGGTATAAACTGTTACAATATTTTCGCCTGGTTGGATGTATGGAGTGATATCGATTGAAAAAGGCGTGTATCCTGAGCCAAAGTGCTCACCAGCTTTTTTACCGTTTATCCAGATGATGGCATCGTGGTTTACCGCTTCAAACCTCATCTGTACGGTTTTTTTCATCTGATTCTGAGTAATCTGAAATTTCCTGTCATACCATCCGGCACCCCAATATAAATAATATCCTTCGTTGGTGTTGAAAGTGTGCGGAACAATGGCAAGCCGCTTTCCGCGCGGAGGAAGACCTTTCTCGCCCCAACCTAGCTGAAGTCCGCGGGCATCGGGATCCACTACAAAATTCCACTCACCATCAAGCGAAACCATATCTCTGTTTTGTGCAGAAACATTGGTTGGTTGAACCAGGAAAAAAAGAAAAACGACCATGCAAGAGCGGAATAAATGTTTCATTTTTAATGGGGCTTAGAAAAAATTAGTAACAGCAAACCTACAATTTTCCAAAACAAAATATCAATAAAACAAAAGAGCTATCCGTTATTTTTTGACGAACAGCCCTTTGAATAGTTTTTTTTATTTCAGTTTCCAGATTCCGGTAATTGCTCCTTAAGCTTTTCAACTTCCATCAGACGCAGATTTAATTCATTGATGTAAGCTCTTTCCTTACGGAGACCAAAATCCTTATAAGCTTTATTTGCCCATTCCAGAGCGATAGACAATTCACCTTCCATTTCGGCAGCCAGAGCCATATTATGACAAGCGCGACCAGCGATTTTGGGATCAGGGCTTTTGGCCGATTGCGACCAGAGCACCACAGCTTCTTTCCAATTGTTGACCTTTACAAAACGTTTGGCACTTTTAAGGCGATCATCACCTTTTTTATAATAAATACGCGAAACACGCACCCAATTGGGCGAAATACGAATACCCATCATTTCACCGGCAAAATATCCGGCATCATTGATGGCGTTGCGTTTTGACGGCAACTTTCTAAAAGCATCTTCAGGTGTTGGTCCAACAGTACTCCAGCCCTTATCATCGTAAAAAACATCCTGGTCAATGATTTTTTTATTCACATTGTCATAAATTCGCCATCCGGCATTCACCCTGATGTTCAGATCCTCGATAAACTCGGTTACCATCACATTTTCGCCATTAACAGCGCGTTCAACCTGCCTGCTGCGCGATACACGACGGATATCACTGTCGAAAGTCTCGAGCGAAACAATGGCATCGACGTTATATTTTTTGCAGAGTGCATCAACTTCGGCCCATGAAAGCGGAGTTGGAAATTCCTTGGTACCCGTGCCACGAAGGTCTTCACCTTCCATCAGCTGGGCTTTGAAACGCGGATTGGTGTTGACCTTAAATGCAAGGCCTTTACATAGGGCCTGCTGAAAAAGTCTGAGGTGCGCCATATTCGAGGCGACAAGACGAAGATGTATAGTAATACTTCGAGTCGATGGCAACGAAGAAGATGGCGCGCATCAGGCTAACAAACACTCAC
>Ga0116152_10003634_pt1 | contig 12323 bp, 6 predicted proteins | sample AD_UKC119_MetaG_FD_89894 | JGI IMG/M metagenome (GOLD analysis project Ga0116152, IMG submission 89894) | Active sludge microbial communities of municipal wastewater-treating anaerobic digesters from Hong Kong - AD_UKC119_MetaG | ecosystem: Engineered > Bioreactor > Anaerobic > Digestate...
CCACATAATTCAACTTATTAATTCTTTTTCAAGCTCTTCAAGTGTTTTTCCTTTTGTTTCCGGAACATACTTCCACACATAAGCAAAACACAGGATACAGATTATCGCAAAAATCATAAAGGTTATGGCGCCGTTCAATGCTTCAAGTATTACGGGGAATATTACCGAAACAATTATACAAGCTGCCAAAGCGACACTAATGCTACTGACATTCCGATACTTCGAAGATTGTTGGGGAAAATTTCAGATACAACTACCCATAATGCCGGGCCTAAAGAGGAAGCAAAGAATGCGATATACCCTAAAATAAAAACGAGGACTAATATTCCGGATGTAGCATTAATTTTATACAATAACGAAAGCCCTGAAAGCATGGCAGCCATACCCGCAGACCCCAGAAGTATAACTCTTTTCCGACCAAAACGATCAATAAAAACCATTGCCAATGCAGTAAATATCAGGTTTATACTCCCAATGGCAACAGTTTGTAATAAAGCGGTATCGGAAGACTGACCGATTTGTGCAAATATTTTTGGGGCGTAATACATAATGCTGTTTATACCAGTAATTTGCTGGAAAACAGACAAAATAATTCCTATCCAGAGAATGTTGCGGGTTTTGGGCTTGAGTAAATCGCGATACGATCCTTCTTCTTTATTTTCAAGACTTTGTTTTATTTCACTCAGCCGCAACCCTGCTTCATTTTCAACCGATGTTTTTTCCAAAACTTTCATCGCTGATGCATCATTTCCAACAGCAACCAACCAACGTGGGCTCTCGGGCATAAAAAACAAGCTAAAAAAGAGCAAAACAGCCGGCAAGGCCATAACCAGAAGCATCCAGCGCCAATTATCTTCACCCGTGCCTATTAACATATAATTGGTGAAAAAGGCAATCAGAATACCTGTTACAATAGCCAACTGGTTTAATGAAACTAAACTACCCCTGTATTTTGCCGGGGCAATTTCCGCGATATACATGGGAGAAAGAATTGATGCGATACCGACCGCCAAACCACCAATTACCCTGGCACCAACAAAAATTACCAAATGAATTGAGCCGGCGCTGACCAAAGCAGAAACAAAAAAAAGCAATGATGCTAACATCAATACTTTTTTCCGGCCATACTTATCACCAATCTTTCCGGCAACTACAACCCCCACCATACAACCAAACAAAAGGCTGCTTACTGTCCAGCCCAAACCAGCTTCAGAAAGTCCGAAATAAGGTTGGATAAAATTTAACACACCGGAGATAACAGCAGTATCAAATCCAAATAACAACCCGCCTAAAGCTGCAACTGCCGATATAAAAACCACATAACTTTTCATGATAGTTCAGCTATTTCAAGTTAACGAGAACCGGATTTCCACCTTCTTCAACCAGGTAAGCCGAAAATCCATTTCTGGCAATTTCTTCATAATCATGACCGGCATCAGAAGGCCAGCAGGCACCCACAATCAAATCGTCTGAACCCGTATTGGCAAGCCGGTGTGCGACTTCGCTTTCGATGTAATGCAGGCTTCCGGGGAAAACCTCCTCTGCCCAGGTTTTACGGTTTCGATCCATTAGGATTAACATCCCCTTCCCCTGTATCCCCCAATAAAACTCGGCCCGGTCCGACTGCTTATGAAAATGGCCTTTGGTCATAAAATATTCGCTGCCAACTTTGCCTGGAAAAACAGTGGAAACACCGAAGAACAGCCCTCCCTGTGTCCCTTCTGTCACAGGCAACCAGGACTGGACGCTGTAGACGGTTTGCCCGGCATCCAGGGCATCAAAAAATTCCGTGTCCTGAAAGATTCCTTGCAAATCTTTCAATTTACGGACCTGGCTTACCACCACATCACCTTTCATGTCATAATTTTTCAGATTAAGTGTAACCGGTGATTTAAGTATATCTAAATGATTCATTGCTATTTATTAGGGGTTAAAATGAGTTTCGGTTATAAATCAGGAATGGGTTATCCAATTTAAGCTTCTGGTTATTTATAATCATTTCTGCCATCGATTTCCCCATTTGCTCAAAGTCAGTAGAAATTGTGGTAATTCCACTGGAGCCAACAATCCCTTTAAGCGGGGTTTCATTATATGAGATTATCCCGATATCTGACCCCTTTTTCAATTGATGGTCAATAGAAAAGCGAACCAAATACTCCAAATCAACATCGTCAACCACAATAAAACCATCGCCTGGCTTTATTTCAAAAGATTTAATGTCGCTGACAATTTCTGCATTAACAGGAAGCTGTTTGCAGAAATCGCGAAAACCTACCTTAATATCCCGGAAATGTGCCTTCTGAGACCGCAACACTAAAACCATTCGCTGATATTTGCCAACCAAATCCGAGTTCTTTTTCAGGATTCGATATATATCACGTTCAAAATCCTGGCAGACAAACGGATAAATATTTTTATACTGTTTCCGCCCCAAATCAAGTATAAAAACTTTATTAGGAGGTAATTTGGCTATTACAGAATTCACATCACTGTGCTCGAACGGCATTATAACATACTCAGTAAATTTCCCAATTGAACTGTCAATAATCGATTGAAATATCTTTATGTTATTGTGATAGAAAAATATTTGTTCACTTCCGTTTTCACCCAGGGTGTTTTTAAAAGCATTATACACTTCTTCCTTATATGCCGTAAATACATCGAAAAGCAACATAACCCTGTGCTTCAATCCTGTATTTTCATTTTGGATAAAATATCCTTTTCCAACTTGCGAAGAAATAATGCCTTTTGATTTTAGCTCGTTATAGGCCATTAATACCGTATCCTGCGATAATCCATATTGTTTACACAAGGAATTTAAAGAAGGGATCCTATCGCCCTTTTTCAAGTCCCCTGTTTGTATTTTCTGCAAGACAGCCCCAATTATCTGTTTGTATTTTGGCACCAACAGATTATCTCCAAATGATATTTCAAGTTTTTCTTTCATTACATAGTTCTAGCTAGTACTATGCAAATATAACATTTATTAATAACTAACAATCAGTAATTTAGTATTTTTTTTCAAAATTAAATACAATCACTTATTTTGCAAATACAATTATTACAGGCCGCAACAATTTACCAATCTCACGCCCCACGGCTATTCGGTTATTTCCGGGACAAGAAAAACCTGAGGTTACTTTTCTTCAGAAGCATTTTATTGCTACCGCTGACTATTTAATAAAAAAGCATTTGGGCTCAATTAGTACTTCTTTCGAACTACCCGGCAGCGTCCAGCTCACCGAAAGGCTCTCATCTTCATAATTATCAAAATAGAGTAATTTGAAAGAATGAAAACCTTTTTTTAAACCAAGGCGCCCGGTAGCACGCACTATTCCATGTGAGCCATCATTATCAACGACCAATTTACCGTCAATTTCCAGAACACTGCCATCATCACTTTCGGTTGAAAACAAGTAAACACCGTCAACCGGGGCATCAATGTACCCAGTGTAGATAACCCCAAAATGATCGGGAATATGTTGAATATTAAGATTAGGGACAGAACAAGCGCCCGAACGAACAAATCTTCCGTTTTTTTTAATTTCAGAAGTCTGCATAATACCGTCCCCCTCGTAATAGCTATAATGAACCTCATTCTTTTTCAAGGCAACAGGAACCGACGGATTCAATTCAACTTTTGTTGCATAATAGGTTTCAACCGCACTTGGAGCATACCCCTCCTTAAATCCTTTCAGTTTTATGGTGGTTGATTTTGTTACCATAAAGGGGCCTTTATATAGCTGAGAGTTCTCAGTCGGATCCGTCCCATCCAGTGTAAAACGGATTTCTGCGCCGGGCGTGGCTACTCCGCAATTGACAGAAACATCAGTCAGGAAATATGAAATATCATTGGAAATGTAAGGAACAGAGACTTCTTTTCCTGAACTTTCAGAATAAGGATATGTGACAGGAGCAACGCCCCGCAGGGTATCGGGCTCACTATCAAGCACAAATTGCAATTGCCCGCCTTCCTTCAATTCGGAATAAGTAATGTAATTTTTATCAATGACATTGCCGTTAAAAGACACCGATTTGATATATACATTCTTAGAAGGGTTGTTTGCTGTAATTTCAAGCTTTTTCCCGTTTGCAAGCCGAATTTCTGCTTTTTCAAACAATGGCGAAGTGAAAACAAATTGAGATGTCCCTGGGCAAACTTCATACAAACCCAGGCTGCTTAAAATATACCAGGCCGACATCTGTCCACAATCTTCATTTCCGCTGATACCATGGGGTTGAGGCTTATACATTTCATCCAGGAGACGGCGCACCAAATGTTGTGTTTTCCACGGCTGTCCAAGAAAACTGTATAAATATGCAATATGATGGCTTGGCTCATTCCCATGTGCATATTGCCCGATAAGCCCTGATATATCTAGCTGTTTACCAACCAAAGGCAAAGAAGTATTGAAGAGTGAGTCCAGTGCTTCCACTAAAGCCATTTGCCCTCCAAATAAGTTTACCATGCTGTTCATATCCTGAGGGACAAAAAAACGATATTGCCACGCATTTGCTTCGGTATAGGCACGACCAACTTCGTATGGATCAAAAGGCGATTCCCAGGTTCCATCTTCATTACGTCCCCTGAAGAACAATGTACTCCCATCGAACACATTTTTATACATCTCAGATTGTTTTGTATAAAGTTTGTAATCGCCTTCATGCCCAAGGTCTTTTGCCATTTGGGCGATACACCAGTAATCGTATGAACATTCAAGCAATGAAGACACAGATTCATGTTTCCGGTTGGCGGGTATATAACCTAAATCGAGAAACTGACCCACCCCTCTCCGGTTTTTTGCAGCCGAAACTTTCATTGCTTCAAGAGCTTTCTCAGCATCAAATCCACGGATATTTTTGGCATAAGCATCATAAATAATCGATACTGAGTGAAACCCGATCATGGTGCCGGTTTCGCCTGCAGAAAGCGGCCAGATTGGAAGTTCGCCGGTTTGGTCGTAAAAATCCAGAAATGAGTTAATCATCTCGTTGACAAACGAAGTATCTGTCAGTGTCATTAAGGGGTTCCATGCCCTGAACGTATCCCAGATTGAAAAGGTTGAATAGATTTTTCTTCCGCCTGCATTCCGGGTTTTCATATCAGCGCCACGATACTCACCGTTAACATCGCTGACCACATTGGGTGTTAACATGGCATGATAAACGGCTGTATAAAAGTTCGTCATTTCGGCAGACGTCCCACCAGAAACTTGATATGCCGAAAGTGCATTTTCCCATGTTTCAAAAGAATTTTGCCGCACCTGGTCAAAATCAAGGCTTCCGGCTTCAGCTTCCAAATTCAATTTTGCATTTTCATAGCTTACAATAGAAACGCCAACTTTACATTCTATGCTTTGCCCCTGTGCACCGGGAAAAGTAAGCACTGCCTGGAGTTTCTCTGCTTTAAGGGATTCGCTTTCAGGAACGATTTTCCCATCGGCAACAAACTCCGTTGTGTACGGCCTGGAAAACCGGGCTACAAAATACACATATTGGTTATCGACCCAACCACGGGTGCAACGCATTCCTGATATTTCGCCAGAACCCGCACGAAGTTCAGCCTCTTTTATCGGTTCGTCTAACAGTAAATGAGCTAAATCAATAACAATTTTTGGCTCGCCGTTTTTCGGAAATGTATAACGGTGGACCCCAACATGGGTTGTTGCTGTAAGCTCGGCTAAAATACCATTATGCAGTTTCACGCTATAATAGCCGGGTTGTGCCTTTTCGTTGGCATGTGAAAAACCGATAGGATCAGAGATATAACCGTCTTCACGTAATTTTATGTTACCGGTGGTCGGATGAAATAAAATATCGCCCAAATCAACACATCCGGTTCCGCTTATGTGCGTATGCGAAAACCCCGTTATGGTTGAATCATTGTAATGATATCCTGAACATGCGTCCCAATTGCCCCGCCTTGTATCGGGACTTAACTGGACTGCGCCAAACGGCATTGTTGCTCCCGGATAAGTATGTCCGTTAGAATCAGTTCCCACAAACGGATCAACATAGTCAATTGCCTGTTTTGTTTTGCAGGAAAACAAAATAATTGGCATAAGCAACAAAACAAGTTTCGCTTTATCCATTTTAATTTACTTTATAAAATAGTTTTCTTATTTGATTTATTTCAATTGACTGAATTAGTAATGCTTATTGATAATAATCACGATAAAATCATATCCTCCTAAGAAATTAACTAATACGCTTAAATACAACCAATTTAAAAAGCGTTTTACACCTTATTCTTCCCAGGGTTTAATGCAACCGTTTCACTCCCTCCGTCCCAACTTAAGTTTAGCTTTAACTCAATATTGGTGGTTATTTCTAGTTGAGGTCTTTGTTTAGCAGAAGAACGCGCCAAACACCTGAGCGAAAGCATTCCTTCAGGGCCAATAGGATATCGGTCGATTCCATGTTCTTCAGTAAGAGAAACATGCCAGTTAAGAATTTTATTCAGGTAATCAGGATTTATTCCAAAAATTGATTCAAAAAGAATTGCCACCGGCACTAAACCTGTCCAGCCAACAAAATCGGGCCGGGCAAGTAACCCCGGCTCGGCACTTTCCGGCGCATAATATTCGAAAAACGTGCCTGTTTTTTTAAATACCTCACCAACCTGCGCGTGATGTTTCATGGCCAAATCGAATGCCAGCGAATTGAACCCATTTTTTTGAAGCCCTTTTATTATCATGTAATTGGTGGGCGCCCAAACACCGCCCTGCCAGTAACGTCCGTCGCTTTGATATTTTTCATGGTTTGCAGGAATCGATGGCACCGGGTGAGGGCGATAAAATGTTTCAGGATCGGAAAGGTGAGCTACAAAAGCTTTCATTTCTGCCTCATCCAATACGTCAGTCCATAAAGCCCAATAAGCTCCAATACTTTGCAAAGTTCCCAGACTACCGTCGGCGTACTTATCATAAAAGAAATTTGTTTCCGGAGCCCACAACTTTTCTTTTATCAGTTTTTTTAACGTTTTCGACTCATCTTCAATATCTTCGATTTCCTGCCAACGTTCCACATAAAAACCGAAATCGACCAATAGTTTTCCAATAAATAACTGCTGTAAACAAGTGTCTAACCAGGTCATCATCCCATTCGAAAATATCTGGTTATACTCCCTTTTTACCCGGGGCTGATTATCCATACCTGTTCCCCAGCCACTCGACCAGTAAGAACCATCCTGCCAGGTCCGGTTTAATTTCAGCCACTGATAATAAGCTGCTAAAACAGGAAAGATTTTATGAATTCTATCCCATTCGCCAAAGTGGCGGAAATATTCCATTTCACTCCAGGGAATCAGGTTTGGGCCAGTGCTGGTTGGGTCGTAGCGGCTAAAACAGTCTTCCCCGGTTTCGCCCCAAATTTCGCGACAGATAAATCCATCGGGATGTTGTTTTGAATAGAAATTATCGAGGGTATTCTGAAACGGATATGCACGCACGCCGTAACGGGCAAACAGTGTAATAAAATTTGAATCCCACATGAAAATATTACCATTGTATGCAGTATCGATGTACGAACTAATAAAACCAGAATCTTTTGCCGGATCCTTGATGTTACGAAATGCAATTTCCCAGGTTTTCCAATACATTTCGATGGCCCTGTCATTTCCTTTCCAAAAAGGAACCGGAATAATCTCTTTTGCCTTTTCAAAACCAGGGTTAGGAATTAAATTTAAGGGTGCGTTTCTGAAGTCGTTTTCGGTAACAAAAACATTTTTGATGTAGGTATTTTTATAAGGCAATTTGCCTGTCGTTGTAGCTACCGACTGAACCTGATCTTCGGCAAAAGCTTTAAAACCCGATATTGTTGTCGCCCCTGCAAGCAAGGCTGTCTTGGTAAAAAAATCTCGTCTCGAACCCATGAATTTCAGAATTAATTATTTGTTTATCAAAAAGAATATCATTTAGTAAAAAACATTTAGTCATTCCACCACTTGTCCCTAAACAATTTCTAACCTTTTTTTAAATGTACTATTTATAAGAACAACCTAAGAAAATCGCCCGCTTTTTTATATTGAACTATAAATTCTGTCAGCAATTCTTGTTTAAGATAGAGAGTATTTATCCAAAAATGTACTCCTCAAATACCCTTATTTTTCCCTTGTTGGAAAACTTGCGTTCATTTCCTTTTTTATCTCCGATTGAGTGAGTGGCTCTATGAAAACATTAATTGCATCTATTGCCCCATGAAAAATTCTTTCACCAGGGAATTCCTCATTCCTCCCAATCATCCAATGTGCTCTACTGGAAAGATTAACAGGTTTGCCTATATAATAATAGCCGGATTCGTTGCCATCAATATATAATTTCAACGATTCTCCATCGCTTACACCTGCAATATGGTGCCAGTTATTTAACCAGTTATCAGGCAATTTCCCTGCAACTTCTCCACGCCCCCAACCTCCTGCAAAAAAAGAAAGTGAGTGTGAATCTGCCTGCAATGCAATAAAATCCCCTTTTGTAATAATTGCAGCCGACCCTTCATTTGCCAGTATTGGTTTCACCCAAACCATAATAGTTATTTTATCGCCCAATTTATCTGTACTTTCTGAACTATTTAGCTCAACAAATACATTGTTACCAGTAACTACTAAATCTGATTTAGTGGTATCGTCAGGTTTCTCTTTCCGAATAATGCCGTTATTTGACAACCCCGATTGATCGTAAATTGTATCACCGACAACTCCTGCACCAGTTAAGCTAACAATTGCAGCTCCTGTATTTTCTGTATACACCTTTAAAGAAGCTTGTTTATTCCCGACATCGATCTTATGAAGCCCAGGAATATTTAGAACATGCCTGAATTCGATCATTTGAGTCAGACCTGGCTTTAAGGTCGTGGTGTCCTGATGAACGACAACACCATCAACACAAACCAAAATTGTATCTTTTATATTAAACCCATTTTTATTTTGAACATTATAGCGAATTAAAAAAGGTTCTGCTGTTTTTACAATCCCAGGAACATCTAACGCTACCACCTCTGTTCTTTTTGCAAGATGCCCCGTTGATACAACCTGAATTTTCTTTTCAGGGAGATTATCGATAGTCACAGACCGCACTCCAACAGAATATAAACGGCATTCCATCGAATCAGTTTTTGATTCGTTCTTTTCCATGAAAATATTTTTTCTGTTGTATTTTTTACCATCAATATACAGACTGACAATTTTTGTTCCGGGGCTACCCGAATTCGTAAGCGAAAAATGTACAAAGAAGGGTTCGTCCGGTACTACTACCTGTTTGCTAAAATCATATTCATCCAACTTAATATCTGATGATTCCCGGGTTTCAGAACAGCCATCCATCGAATTTTTCAAGACGTGAGTAGGCGGAATATCACCCATTTGAAAATTTAATTCACCACCGTTTGCGACAATATTATGATCTATCCATAAATTTTCGTAATCCGTTCCATTCAGCAATACTTTTTTAACATAAATATGATCATCTGCGTTGTTCCGGGCACGAATAACAAATTTCTTTTCGCCCTGCAAATGAATAATTACCTCATCAAAAAGAGGCGAGCCAAGCGTATAAACAGGACGTCCGGGACAAAAAGGGGCGAATCCCATGGCGCTGAAAACATACCAGCTTGACATGGAGCCCAAGTCATCATTTCCGGGTAAGCCATCAGCAGAATTGAGGTAATGTGTTTTCAGAATGTTACGCACCCATAGCTGCGTTTTATCCGGCCTATCTGCATAATTAAATAAATAAGGAACATGCAACACCGGCTCATTATCAAACACAATATATTGTCTCTGCAATGCTGAATCCAGGTGTTTGGCAAAAGATTCTTTACCTCGCATCAGGTTGATTAAATCGATAGGATTATGTGGCACGAACAACGAATAACTCCACTTATCACCTTCTTTGTAACCAAAATTCTCAGGTTCTGCAATAAAAACGTCCCCGTTGCGGGGAACCAGGGCCAAGGCATCCGGGTAAAACAAGTTTCGGTAATTAAAACTACGTTTCAATAGTCGCTCATAATCCTTTTTCTTATCCATAACCTTGCCAGCGAATTGTGCAAGTACCCAGTCATCGTATGCAAACTCAACGGTTTTTGTTACTGATTCAGAATAGGATGAAGGCACATATCCAAGTTTCTCGTATGCCGCAAAATCGGGCGCTAAAGATGCCTCATCAAGGGTTTCAAGCATTGCCTTATAAACCAACGTACTATCGTAGTTTTTTATGCCTTTTAAATACGAATCGACAATAATTGCCAGCACATGATTGCCCGTCATAGGGCCTTTGGGTAATTTCCCCGATTGCTTGTAATAATCCAGCAATGAACAAATCATATCGTTTTGCCTGTCCGGGGCAATCAGACACAATAGCGGATGCAGAGACCTGAATGTATCCCAGGGCGAAAAAACTGTATATTCATTGCTTCCGTTTGTTTGATAAATTTTGCCGTCTGCACCATGGTAATTACCATCTGTGTCGGAACTGACCCATGGAACAAGCATAGAATGATATAATGCCGTATAGAAAATTGTTTTATTATTTAAGGAAGAATCATTCACATCGATAACAGAAAGTGCATCCGTCCATCTTTGCTGGTTGTTTTTCCGATATAAATCAAAATCCCAGCCATCCGCTTCTTCAGAAAGATTGGCGAGAGAGTTTTTAAACCCAACAGAAGAAGTACTAAGTTTCAGCAGGAGTACATTTTTACCCTTTTTTTCGCTTTTAAAAGAAAAAATATATCCTCCATCGACTTCTGTTTTTGAAATAAAATTTTTATTGAACCGAAAAACAGCATTCGCCTTTGAACCTTCAATTAATTGGGCTGACGGAGCATTCAATTTTCCAACATCGCCAATAAAAATCTGAGGATTAACCCCTTCTGGAAAGGTAAACCTGAACATCCCTGTCCGGGGTGAAGCGCTTACTTCAACCTGTGTATTATTATCACGAAACAAAACACGGTAATAACCCGCCTCTGCTTTTTCGTCCTGATGTGAAAACAGGCGGCTGTATCCATCATCTTCATCTTTTTTCAGACTGAAAACCGGCATTATACGAATATCACCAGCAGAACCACTTGGGTAACCACTCTTATGACGGATACAGGTAAAGTAAGCAATAGAAGTATCTTTAAAATCATACCCACTCATCTGTCCCGATCGGGTTTCAGGAGAAAGCTGAATTGCCCCCCATGGAGCAACCGCCCCCGGATAAGTCTCCCCATCGGAACCCCATTTTGAGGGAACATTGGTTTGGGTTGTGCCAATTAACGGGTTTACAAATTGAACAGGATCAGCTTTCTGCCCGAACAAAGAAATGCCCGGTAATAAAAAACAGCAAATAATTACACCCAATATTTCAGACCACTTCTTTATCATTACATTTTCATTTAACTCCATTTGTTAAAGAACTTGCACAAATCATTCAAAAAAACACGAAGAAAGACAGTTATAACATAACAGCCTCAAAAAAAACAGGAAGCTTGTTATTTTAATTTTTCTTCCGGGCAAGGCACATAGCCATATTCTATAAGTGATATATAGCCGAGGAGCGCCCCCCAATGGTAAAACCTGTCGCACCCCATTGGGTCATCGCCAACACCTGAGACAGAATTATAGTTCTCATAAACATGATTTTCGCCTGTCCATGACTGCAAAATAAGGTTTGCCGATTTATCGACCAAAACCTTTTGCGCATCCGGCAAATCATAATTTCGTAATCCGAGGTAAACCAAAAAATTCATCGGCCCCCAAATCCGCCCGCGCCAATAATTCTGACTTTCGAAAAAATGGTTATTTTTTGCCACGGAAGGCAAAATCCATTCACCCCAAAATTCTTCAGGGTTAAAAAAATGCGCGTCCATCATCCGCCTCGCTCTTTCCTGGTCGGGAACTTTGGCCAAAAGCGGGTAAAAAGATGTTGGGGATAAAGTGTATTTCAGTTCTCCTGTCACCAAATCTTTATTCAGATACATACCAAACTTATCGTCCCAAAGTGTTTCCAGGCTCGTTTTGTATTTCTCAGCACGTTTCAAAAGCTCTTTTTCGTCGGCAGGTTTTCCGAGCAAGGCGGCAATTTCGGCAAGATTCTGGCAATCGGAAATATATAAACTCATCAAACCGACATCAGCGAGCATCAGCCGTCTGTTTATCGAATCAAAAGATGCCTCTTCGTACATTGGTGAATTATCCAGCCCCGATTCCCACATTGCCGCTTCTTTTGTTCCGCTTACACTGAGCAGCTCCGCATTTTCGGGTGTTTCTTCATACAAATCAGACCCCCAGCACAAATAACCATCGACATCGCGTTTTCTTTCCCACCAACGGTTCCAGC
>Ga0116152_10003638_pt1 | contig 12317 bp, 13 predicted proteins | sample AD_UKC119_MetaG_FD_89894 | JGI IMG/M metagenome (GOLD analysis project Ga0116152, IMG submission 89894) | Active sludge microbial communities of municipal wastewater-treating anaerobic digesters from Hong Kong - AD_UKC119_MetaG | ecosystem: Engineered > Bioreactor > Anaerobic > Digestate...
AACGTGTATAATTAATGGCTGGTTCTCGCCTACTTACGAAAATCCTCGCGGATTTTCTATTCGGTTTTTATTTGCTAAATTAGGTGCTTAAACACGCCACTAATCATACACAAAACCGTTGTGCCCAATTTGATTAACAGTCAGTTGTTAATTAAAATTATGGCTTTCAACTAAAAGTTTAGTGCGAATTTTTAACTTTACAGTATGAATAAAGAAACTATAAAATTTATCGACCTCTTTTGCGGAATTGGAGGTTTTAGGATAGCGTTTGAGGAAGCTTGTGAAGAAAATGAAATTCAAGCTGAATGTGTGTTTTCCTCTGACATTGACAAATACGCTCAAGAAAGTTATGAAGCTAATTTTGGAGAAAAACCAGCGGGCGACATAACAAAAATTAACGAAAAAGATATTCCAGACCACGACATACTTTTTGCTGGTTTCCCTTGTCAACCTTTTAGTATCATTGGTCAAATGAAAGGATTAAATGATACTAGAGGAACTTTATTTTTTGATATTGCTCGAATTATTAAGGAAAAAGAACCAAAAGCATTTATTCTTGAAAATGTAAAACAGCTTGTTGGACACGACAAAGGAAAAACCTTAAAAGTAATTGTTCAATCCTTAAAAGATTTAGGATATCACGTACAATATAGTGTTCTCAACGCTTTAGATTTTGGTTTACCTCAAAAAAGAGAAAGGGTCGTAATTGTTGGTCATAAAGAACCAATTTTATTTACTTTTCCAAATCCAGAAAAACCTTATAAATCGTTAACTGAAATATTAGAAAATAAAGTTGACGAAAAATATTTTGCTTCAGATTACATAAGAGAAAAAAGAAAAGAAAAACATACATCTTCTTACTATCCATCAATTTGGCACGAAAATAAATCAGGTAATATTTGTTCTTACCCTTTTTCTTGCGCTCTTCGTTCAGGTGCTTCACACAATTATCTTTTAGTTAATGGAGAAAGAAGATTAACACCTAGAGAAATGTTTAGATTGCAAGGTTTTCCAGATTGGTATAAAATAATTGTGAGTGATGCACAAGCTAAAAAACAAGCTGGAAATGCAGTTCCTGTAAATATGATAAAAGCGGTTGCTCAAAAACTATTGCCATATATTGCAACAACTATTGACCCAGCAATGGTTTTAAGAGAATATGACTTAAAATATAATGCAAGTTAATGGCAAAGAAAAAATCACCAAGATTAAGAACTGTAAACAAGTCTGTTTCCGCTTATCCACTAAATAAATTCAATTCTGACTTTCCATATATTCTCGGACAAGAAATAGTTTATTTATTGGCTAGTAAGGGACGTGCTGACTTGCAAGGAAATGAATGGGAACAAATTTTTGCTTTGTGCATTGGAGCTGACTGGAAACCTTCAAATGTTGGGTTGGACGATGTTGTAATGGGAAATACAGCTTGGGGAGCAAAAACCGTAAAGTCAGGAGTAAAAGACTTTAAAAATCTAAAACAGGTTCGCTTGATTTCTGGAAGAAATTCACCCATATATTCTTATGGAGGAACAATTGATACTTCTGCCGACCCAAATTTAATTGGCGAACAAGTATTAGAAATTTGGAATGAGCGTGTTTCTGCAATTCGTGAAAAATATAAACATTTAAGAACTGTCGTTCTAGTAAAATCAAATGACCTATCCCAAGTTGCTGTTTTTGAATTTGACACAATTCGATATGACTCGGAACTTTTTGACTTTGAATGGAATAAAAATGGAAACCTAGAAGGGTTTATAAAAGGAACGAAAAATAAACAATTCGTTTGGCAGCCTCACGGATCACAGTTTACGATAATTGAAAAAGTTCCCGAAGAAACCTTGATTTTAAAAATCAAACAACCCGAAATATTGGACAAGGATAAAATACTTACCGCTATTGGGTTTGACAAGACTTGGGTTACAATAGAACGGAAATAAAAAACTGGGCACAACAATGGCTATAAGTAATTGCTTGTTCTCGCCTACTTTGGAAATTCCGCAGGAATTTCCAACTTGGTGTGTACTTGTAAAGTTAATCGCTAAACCACGCAACTACTCATAGCCGAGCCCGTTAACCACAACAGGGCAAGACGACTGAAATAATTGTTTATGAACAAGTTGATTAATAAATTAAATATAAGTTCTTTTAAATAAATTGTAGGATTTTATTCCTTTTTTGGGAACTAAACGCAAGAAAGTTTTCGTTTTTAAAAAAACTGAAATCTAAATAGATAAATGAAATGTTTAAATGATTATTCAGTTTTGCGTTCTGACCCGTTCTTTTCCAAAAAAGGCAATAGTACTAATCTTAAACTACCAACCTAAATGCTATAAAGGTTCATGTGTATTTACGATACTTTTGGCTTTTTAAGGTTTTAGGAGTTGTTTGCTCTCGCTTTGATAGCATTCTGCCTCGGTTGGTTTTGCTGATGATAAATATGGTAAGTGTTTGCCTAAAGTTAAGTGCTGCCCTAATGTGGCTAACAATGCACATAAAAAATTGCTAGTTTTTTAATAAATATGAAAACTTTTATAAATAAATATATTAAATTTAAACATCGAAAAATTGCTAATTAAATTCCGCAACTTTTCATGTACCAAAACGTTAGGTGCAATACGGATTCCTAAATCGGATATTTTAATTCATCATGAGTAATGACATAATTTTAAAAGGAAATAATTTTCAAAGATGGATTGCTATTCTAATCGCTCTGATATTAATTTTAATTTCCTTGTTAAAAATTAATGAAATAGGATTTTTAGCCTTATTCCCCGCATTTATTGGCTTGATTATTTTACTTCTAATACAATTTCCAAAAATCATCATTTGTCAAAATAAGATTTTACATGAAAAAACAGGACTGATTAAAATCTTTAATGTAAAAGAAATTTATGACCTGAGAGAAATTGAAAAAGTTCAATTTGAAAAAGGCGATGAATTGAGATCTTCGATATTTATACAACTTTTTTATAGAAACGGAGGATTTGGACCTAGAACGAAATCAGACCAACTTATTCTTAGTTTTAAGAATGGGAAAATAAAGATTCTCCAAAGAATAAATTCCAGAGAAAGGTTTAAAGAATTTATTGGAATTATTAATGAAAATTTAAAAAAGTACAGCACCTAACACCGGCTATAAGCCAATGCTGGGCATGGTAAGTAAACAAAAGTTTGTGTACATTTACATGGCTTGATTCCTTATGCGGAAAATCCTGGCGGATTTTCTATCGCATCGGACTCATAGCCATAACGTTGTGCGTCATTTGAACTATAAATGAAACTGAACTTATGCAAGTCTTTTTGATTTGTAATTTTAACCAACTATTTGGTTAAAGTTTTAAAAAATTAAATTTAAAAAATAATGAAATATAGAATATTAGGTAATAGCGATGTTAAAGTATCTGCGATTGGATTAGGTTGTATGGGAATGAGCCAATCCTATGGAGAAAGAAATGATTCAGAATCAATTGCCACTTTAAATCTGGCTTTAGAGCTTGGAATTAATTTATTGGATACTGCCGATATGTATGGAGATGGACATAATGAGAAGTTAATTTCCAATGTACTCCATAATAATAGGGATAAAATATTTCTCGCAACTAAATTTGGAATGAAAAGAACGGAAAAAGGTATTGTTGTCGATAATTCTCCAGCTTACATTAAAAAGTGTTTGGAAGGTAGCCTTAAAAGACTGAATACTGATTATATTGATTTATATTATGTGCATCGCAAAGACCCCAACATTCCAATTGAACAAACGATTGAAGTGTTATCAAACTTTATTAAAGAAGGAAAAATTCGTTTCATCGGTTTGTCCGAGGTTTCAAGCCAAACATTAAATGATGCTCATAAAATTCACCCTATTTCTGCCTTGCAGTCAGAATATTCAGTTCTAAGTCGTGAGGTTGAAAAAGAAATACTACCCTTATGTAAAAAACTTGGTGTTTCTTTAGTTCCAAATAGTCCAATTGCAAGGGGCTTACTTAGCAACACAATAAGCATCAATAAATTGAATGAAAATGATTCTCGAAAACGAATTCCACGTTTCGATGAATCCCATTGGCAGAATAATGTAAAGTTAGCCGAAGAATTTTCAAATATAGCAAAAGAGAAAAATTGTACTGCAGTTCAACTTGCCATTGCTTGGCTATTAGCACAAAAAGAAAATATCATTCCAATTCCCGGAACCAAAAGGCAAAAATATTTAAGAGAAAATGCATCTTCTGTTGATATTATCTTAAATGGAGAAGACTTAAGGAAAGTAGATTTAATACTAAAAAAATATCCCAATATAGGCGATGGAAGTAGTACCTCAGTAAAGAAATTAATTGGAAAATAAGACAATTTTCTTTTTCTAATTTAATATTGGTACCACCCTGTATAAATTTTTTATAAAGTTAATTATGAATAAAAATAGATTAGAAGCAATATCAGATGGAATTTTTGCAATTGTAATGACATTGTTAATCCTTGATGTGCGTTTGCCAAATGAATTAAGCAACTCTGAAAATTTTTCATTATGGCCAAATCTTATTTTAATAAAAAGCAAAATTATTGCATTTGTTTTTAGCTTTTTCATTATTTCTACCTGTGTAATAGGACATCACTTTATCCTTTCATTGGTCAAAAAAGTTGATGGCGTTTTATTGATACAAAATTTTTTATTATTATTGATTGTTACATTCATACCTTTTCCGACATCAATTTTAGCGGAACATCCTGAAAATTATGATTCATTAATATTTTATACCGTAATTGTTATTATGGTAGGGCTTTTTCATACAATTATGCTTTGGCGTATTTATAAATTTGACAATTTGCGAATTGATGGAATAAGCAAGGTTTCGGCAAAAAAATATTTCAATAGAAACCTATGGTCAACATTGGCATTGCTGATAGCAATTGCGATAGGATACTATAATGTTCAGTTTGGGTTTCTAATCCTTGTCATTATCCCAATCTTTTTAAGCATTGAAAGAATCTTAAGTGAGAAGAAGAAACATACAAATTAATAAAATAATAAAAACGAACGCACAACATTGTGTATAAGTAATAGCGGTTAAAGTGATAAAACGAAAATATAAACATAAAACAAAGGTCTGTGCAAAACCGAAAGGTTTGTGAGTAGAAATCCGCTACTACTCATACACGAGACCGTTGGCGGTAATTTAAACGAACTCAAAATGATTAAAAAACTAACATTAATATTAATTGGATTTTTTGTGTTTACTTCTTGTAAACAAAAAACTACAGAAATCGATTGGGTTTTTGTAAAAGGCGGAGCTTTTGAACAAGGTAAAAATCAAATTATAATTAGTCCGAAAGGAGATACTATAAGGGGTTTTACAAGTCCTCATCGATTTGTAGAAATTAGTGACTTCTACATTAGCAAATATGAAATCACAGTTGAACAATTTAAAGAGTTTTGCAAGAGCACAGGGAGAAAAATGCCAGAACCACCAATTGAAAATGCTCACGGAAAGAAAGTATACTATAAGTGGGAAAGTAAAAAACCTATGCTCGCAACTTGGGACGAAGCGAATGAATTTGCTAAATGGGCAGGAGGAAGATTACCAACTGAAGCGGAATGGGAATATGCGGCAAAAGGAGGACAAAAGAGCAAAGGATTTAAATATAGTGGAAGTAACAATCCTATTGAAATTGGTTGGGTTAAAGAAAATTCTGATAGCACTTTTCACAGAGTAGGACTTCTTAAACCTAATGAACTTGGAATTTATGATATGACAGGAAATGTAAGTGAGTGGGTTTCTGATTGGTACAATCCTGAAAAAGACAGTTTAGTTAGTAAAATCAATCCACAAGGACCACCAGATGGTAATGATAAGATTTCAAAGGGTGTAAGTTGGTTTTATGACACACAAGGAGCTGACGGAAAACCTTTAGAATATGGAATTCATATGCCAGAAGTAAGATATCAATCACCAATAAACACACGAAATGACGGATTCGGATTTAGAATTGCAAAAGATAAATAAAAAACTACCGCCAACAATGTATAACCGCAATTACGGCGGATTCGACTGCGTTCGAATCCACTCGGAATTGCGAGCGTCAGTGCCAAACCGAAAATTAACGCATATTAACCCGTAACTGACGGTTATACGAGACCGTTGTGTGTAATTTTGAAAAACCGATAAAATGAGAAATATTCTGATATTACTATTAATGTTAACATTCCTTTCTAATTGCAAAGAATCGAATCAAAAAGAAAATGTTGAACCTCAAATTGAGTCCAAAGACGAAACTGTAATAGAAAAAACGATAGAACATAAACAACCTGAAAAGTTCGGAATTTCAGGAGAGGGAATTGAATTAAGAAAAGGACCTGGAACAAATTACGAAAAGGTTGTAAATACAAAAACGTCCGAAATTTTAAAAAAAACTATTTACGCTAATGTAGACTACACTGTTAAAGTTATAGAAATAGAAACTGACGGAAGCTGGTCTAAAATTAAAGTTGTTGAACCAAGTTATTTAAGTAATCGTCAAGGTTGGATTCCAACTAAACACATAATTAAAAAAGAAAAAATGGAAAAACTAAAAATCCCACTTTATTCAAAAGTTGATGAATTAAGAACTGAATTATCTAAAAACGGAATTGGAGAGTTAGGTAGTTGGAAAAAAGACGAACTTGGTTGGTATTCTTTTACCGATTATCATTCTTTTGGAAACTCTTCTAGTGTAAATGGAATGCAAAACAATATTGCATATTATATAAATGGAAGACAAAAAGATAATGCAAATGAAGTCAAAATTGTGCTAAACATTAATAATGATAATGAATCTAAAACAGCTCTTGAATTACTAAATACTATAAGTCAAAAAACAATTAAGAGTTTGGATTTAGAAATGCCTAAAGGACTTTCTCAAAATATCTTAAATCAAAAACCAAACGAATTTGAAAATGATGTTTATCGGATTTCCCTAGAATTAGATAAAAGCAAAATAGATACTTGGAACTTGATTATTTACTCGAAATAGTAAAATTAGATGAAAAAAATTCTAAAAATAATCCTAATTATAATTGTTGTTTTGTTTTCTTACGGATTAATTCGAGGTATTTATGATGCAAATTTTAATTCTAAATCAAGTATACTATCACTTGGTTTAACTGCTAATGCAATGAATCCATTAAGCGCATTTGGTTATCGATTAGGAATCCATACTAATCCTGAAATACAAAAAAGAATTGACGATTTGCAAAATAATATAGATTCATTAAATGATTTTGATAATTAGAAATAAAAAAAACTACACACAACAATGGCTATAAGTAATTGCTTGTTCTCGCCTACTTCTGAAAATCCTCGCGGATTTTCAGTTTGGTGTGTACTTACTAAGTTAAGTGCTAACCCACGCAACTACTCATAGCCACAAACGTTGTGGTGCATTTAAGAAACGAACGTCATTTATGAAAATATATCTGATTTTACTCTTGAGTTTTATTTCTGTTATTACTTACGGACAGCAAGAAAATTTAATCAAATTTCAAGATGAAAATAATTTGAACGGATATAAAAACGATAAAGGAGAAATAGTTGTAAAACCAATTTACAAGAATGCTTCTGTTTTTAATCAAGGTTTAGCTTTGGTTTCAACTGACCAAGGCTGGACAATAATCGACAATAAAGGAAATCAAATTGTAGATTTTGGTGGAATTCCTGGAGCAATATATTCCAATTTAGAATATAAATATATACGACATAAAAAGAATAATAAATGGGGTTTCATTGACCGAAAAGGAAATATAGTTATTGATTATCAATATAAGGACACAAAAGACTTTAATGAAGGACTTGCACCTGTTAAAATCAAAAATAAATGGGGATTCATTAATAGTGAAAATAAGTTAATCATACAACCGATTTATGAAAACGTCCACCTATTTTCGAACAGTTTGGCCGCAGTACAATTAAATGATAAATGGGGATTTATTGACAAAGAAGGAAATCAAGTTATAGAACCAAAATACACTAGTGTTTATAACTTTTCAGAAGGACTTTGTGCAGTAAACACACGGAGGTTTGATATGGCAAACGGAGGTTGGGCGAACGAAGTGATTGATAAAAGTGGAAAAGTAATATTCACAGGAGAATTTTACTTTTTCAGCGGATATTCAAATGGAATTGCCAATTATTGGGAAGGATATCATTTTAGCGGAAAAAATATTTTCATTGACCGAAATGGAAAAATAATAAAAGTAGAATAAAAACGACACCACAACATTGGCTATAAACAATTGGGGCAAAAGTGATAAAACAAAAGTATAAACATAAAACAAAGGTCAGTGCTAAACCGAAAAGTTAGGGCGTAAAATCCCCAACTGTTCATAGCCGAGACTGTTGTGCGTCAGTGTAAAAAGCCAACGCTCGGTCAAGCACATTTGTTTTTTTGCCGACACACGAAGCCAACGCTGAAAAACCAAAAGAGCTTGCCCTTTCCCACCGCACCAATAAAAAAATGAGCAATAATAACTCTAAATTCAAAAGAACTTCTTATTTTTGACATAAATTGTCTAAACAAAATTAAGATAGATGCTATTTGGCAATAAACTAAGAGAGCTAAGAGAAAAGAATGGTCTTGTTTTGAGAAAAGTTGCGGCTATTCTCGACATAGACACTGCAACTTTATCAAAAATAGAACTTGGTGACCGACACGCAAAAAGAGAATATTTGCCTATACTTTCAGAACTGTATAAAATTGAAATAAAAGAACTCGAAAAATTATGGTTGACAGATAAAGTTTATGAAATAATCGAAGATGAAGAGCAGGGTTTAAATGTTCTTAGAGAAGCCGCAAATGAATACAAAAAAACACAAAAAGCACACTAATGAGGTTTATTGGAAATAAAGAATTAATTACAACTGCCATTATTGATTTATTGGAAGAAAAAAATCTTGTTTGTATTCACCCCAATTTATTTAGTGAATTTAAAGAAATTAAAAAACCATTAACTTTTTTCGATGCTTTCTGCGGAACAGGTGCAGTTGCAGATTCTTTAAAAGGACATTTGAATTTAGTTGTAAATGATATGATTAAATGGTCTGTAGTTTACACTAAGGGTAGATTAACTTCAGCTAATTGTAATTTTAAAAAACTTGGTTTTGACCCATTCACTTTTTTAAACAACAATAATGATGTTAGACAAAATTTCTTCTATAAAAATTATTCTCCAGGAGGCTCAAAACGAATGTATTTTACTGCGGAGAACGCAGGAAGAATTGACTATTTTAGAGAAACAATTGAACAATGGAAAAATGACAATTTAGTTAATGATTCAGAATATTCACTTTTATTAGCGAGTTTGATTGAATCAATATCGTTTGTTTCAAATACAGCAGGCGTTTATGGTGCTTTCTTAAAACATTGGGATCCGAGAGCGCAAAAACCAATAATTTTTCAGAAAGTTGAATCAAGCAAATCAAATCACTTAAACATTCAAACCTTTAATGATAAAATTGAAGATATAATTGAGGATGTCGATTGTGATATTTTATATTTAGATCCCCCATATACTCAAAACCAATATGGGACACAATATCACCTATTGCAAACTTTGGTTTTAAATGATGCCCCATCAATAAGTCCTATTACAGGCTCAAGACCAACAACACCGATGCGCTCAGATTGGTCAAAAGATTATAAGTCACATATTCTTTTCGATCGAATTATAGCAAAAACAAAAGCAAAGCATATAATTTTCAGTTATAGTGTTGATGGTTTTATGTCTAAAAGCTTTATTGAAGCAAGTTTGAAAAGATATGGAAAATCAGAATCCTATATATGCAAAAAGATTTCCTACAGTAAATACACAAATTTTAAGTCTAGGAGTGGAAAAGAACATTTTGAATACTTGTTCTATGTAGAAAAAAAGGAGAAAATAGAGGTTAAATATGAATCTCCATTAAACTACATAGGTAGCAAGGCTAAAATGATTGATGAAATAAAATGCTATTTTCCGAATAAATACTCGAATTTCATTGATGCATTTGGAGGCGGTTTTAACGTTGGTATTAATTCAAAGTCAAATGAAATTATTTACAATGAGTTTAATCACTTTGTTAAGGATTTAGTTGAGTCATTTAAGTTGAACGACACCTATCAATATCTTCTTTATATGAGAAGAATTATAAAAAAATACAACTTAAAAGAACAAGATTCTGAAAGTTATATCAAGGCACGCGATTATTATAATTCCCTGCCATTTGAAAAAAGAGACCCAAAACTACTTTATACTATAATTTTATATGGTTTTAATCAGCAAATAAGATTCAATGGAGAGCACAACTTCAATAACCCCGTTGGAATGAGATGGTTTAATGATAAAGTACTTGAAAAAATGATTAGTTTTTCTAGAGTAATTAAAGAAAAAAATATTTTATTCAGCAATACAGATTATTCGGAACTATATGAGATGATGAACGATGAATCGTTTGTCTATTTTGATCCGCCCTATAGGTTAACTACAGGGTCGTATAACGATGGTAAAAGAGGGTTCAATGGATGGGGAATTGAAGAAGAAAAAAGATTATTTAATTTTGCCGATTTATTGAACAGTAAGTCTATTCGCTTTATGATTTCCTATGTTGTAGAACATAAAGAGACTGTAAATGAAGAATTAAAAGAATGGATTCAATCAAAAGGCTATCGTTTAATAAACGTAAACGATGTTCCTGGTATTCAAAGAAAAGAAGTTTTGATAGTAAATTATGACAAGTATGGCAACACCACATTTTGCAATAAAAAACAGGTTTCAACAGTTTATAAGGACTGGGCAGTTATACAATAATTTACTGACCAATGACATCCTTGGGGATATCTGCTTTAGAATTACTGGTCTAACAGACTTTACTGTTTCATATATTGATGAAACTAATGAAGGTCAATTAGCAACTCTAGCTTTTGAAGGCAATACCTTTTATATATTTTTATTTCAAAAAAAGGATGGTAGAAATGCTAGCTTTCAAAGTTTTCCCACAACACTTTTAAAAAGTTTAAATGATGACCAGTCAAATGGTGTTTTTTGTTATTTTCTTCCGACAGAAGAAGAGGAAATACCTAGAATTAAAACAGATTATTTTAAGTTTATGTATCGACTAATGAAAACTGTTGGTACAAATTTCATAAATGAAGAGTTATTAGCCCCATATACTATTCAACCATTTCAAACTGTTGAGGATATAATTCTTGCGAAAAATCACATCAGAGGTAGAAATTCAGGTAACAATTCATCTTATATTACTAAATCTGCCGAAGATGTGATACAAGTTTTTGGCAAACTCTATGGAGCCAATAAGTATGAAACATCATTGTTATGTATTGCATTATACAAGATTACTAATAACAATATTGAATTGTTTGAAATTGAGGAGGGTAATTTAACAAAGCTCCCAAGAATAGCAAGATTATATCTTTTGAGTTTAGAAAGGTTTAGTATAGTTAATGCTACAATCACATTAGAGGAATCTGAATTTAGAGAAAATGATAGTCTTCGCTCACCTAGATATATTTATAATCTTTTAGAAAAATTAGGTGACAAAAAATGTGCTTTATGTGATTGTGAAATACCTCAAATAATACAAGGAGCTCACATTTGGCCAGTTGCTAATATAAAATTGGATGACAGTATTAATCAAGACGAAAAATTATCACACGCAATAAATGGAGACAATGGTTTGTGGCTGTGTAGTAATCATCATAAACTTCTTGATACAAACGTTATTAGACTATTCAATGATAGTTCTGTAAAAATCAAAACCACCTTAAGTGATAGTCAACGTAATTATCTTAATGAGGTAACAACTGTAAAAGAAATACCAAGAGATTTTATAAACGAAAATTTTGTTGAGTATTTAACGAAGAGAAATCAAAATATCCCAGAAGAATTGTATGCTGAATTCACTGTATAAGCCAACGCTAAAAGCCATACACATTTGCAATTCGCACGAGCCAACGCTGCAACCAAAAATTGCAAAAGAGTATGTCTTTGCCAACGCTGACAGAAATACGTACAAACAAATGAAAATCAATACGATAGAAGAACACCGAACGCACAACAGCGTGTATGTAGCAATAGCGGGTGAAGTGGTAAATCGAAGGTCTGTGCTTCTAAGAAACATTGTGCTAAACGGAAAGTTAAGTGCTTCTAATCCGCTACTGCACATACACGCAAAACGTTGTAAGTAATGCCGAAAAACCCAGAAACCAAGTGAATAAAACAATATTTGAAATTACCAAAATGGATTGTCCTTCAGAGGAAAATCTTATCCGAATGAAATTGGACGGAATTTCAAGCA
>Ga0116152_10003645_pt1 | contig 12309 bp, 12 predicted proteins | sample AD_UKC119_MetaG_FD_89894 | JGI IMG/M metagenome (GOLD analysis project Ga0116152, IMG submission 89894) | Active sludge microbial communities of municipal wastewater-treating anaerobic digesters from Hong Kong - AD_UKC119_MetaG | ecosystem: Engineered > Bioreactor > Anaerobic > Digestate...
CGGTTCTCAAACTTCTTTGTTAGAGTTGTTTTATATACCGCACCTTGAATTACCAGCGTTTTATAGTCTTTTTCTTCTGCCATAATAATTGCTTTGTTGTTTAAAACGGTGGAATACCATGTTTTTTTGTTGGCATTGAAGCTGTTTTGTTTTCTGAAACCTTCAGTGCATGCAATAAGCGAGCGCGGGTTTCATTTGGTTCGATTACCTCGTCGATATAACCCTGGGCTGCAGCTACGTATGGATTGGCAAATTTCTCTTTGTACTCCTGTATTTTTAATTGACGCATTTCTTCCGGATTTTCAGCTTCCGAAATTTCTTTCCGGAAAACGATATTGGCAGCACCTTCCGGTTCCATTACAGCAATTTCAGCACTTGGCCAGGCAAAAACAAAGTCGGCACGAAGGTGACGGGAGTTCATTGCAATGTAACCTCCACCATAAGCTTTGCGAATAATAACCGTAATTTTTGGAACTGTTGCTTCACTGTACGCATATAAAATTTTAGCCCCGTGACGGATTACGCCGGCATGTTCCTGGTCCACTCCCGGCAGGTAGCCCGGCAGGTCTTCAATGGTCACAATCGGAATATTAAAAGCGTCGCAATAACGGATAAAACGGGCAGCCTTGTCCGAACTGTCAATATCAAGTACACCTGCCAAAACCATCGGTTGGTTTGCAACGAAACCAACTGTTTCACCATTCATACGGCCAAACCCAATAATAATGTTAGGTGCAAACATTTCCATAATCTCAAAGAATTCAGAACCATCCGTGATCGTTTTAATCACTTCCCGCATATCATATGGAATGCGTGGATCGGATGGAACAATGTCTTCAATCTTTACACCTTTTAACGGAAGTTTTGGTTTGTGTGCCAACGCTTTTCTCAGGTTACTTCGAGGAATGTAGCTAATTAGTGTTTTAATCTGTTCGAAACACTCTAATTCTGTTTCTGCATAGAAATGAGCATTTCCAGTTATTTCAGCGTGTACTTTTGCTCCACCTAATTCTTCCATTGAAACGTCTTCTCCAAGAACCGATTTAACAACCGACGGACCGGTAATAAACATTTTAGATATGTTTTCAACCACAAATACAAAGTCGGTTAATGCCGGAGAATAAACTGCACCACCTGCACAAGGCCAAGTATAACAGAGATTTGCGGTATAACACCTGAAGCAAGTGTGTTACGGAAGAAAATTTCTCCGTATCCTGCCAGTGAATTCACACCTTCCTGAATACGGGCACCACCTGAGTCGTTAATTCCAATTAAAGGAACTCTCATTTTCAGGGCATGATCCATAATTTTGGTGATCTTGCGTGCATGCATCAAACCCAGCGAACCACCGGCAACTGTAAAGTCCTGTGCAAAAATACATACCGGTTTATCGTGAATTGTACCAGTACCTATAATTACACCGTCGCCATGTAAGGTTTTACCTTCCATCCCAAAATCTTTGGCGGCATGTTCAACAAATAAATCGTATTCGTGAAATGAGTTTTTGTCAAGCAAAGCGAGAATACGTTCACGTGCGGTGAGTTTTCCCATAGCTGCTTGTTTCTCAATGGCTTCATCACCACCGCCTTTTTGTACTTCTCTCTTTCTTTTACGAAGATCAAGTACGTTACTTCTTAGTGACATAAAGTATTTTTTAAGTTAAAAATTACCCAGAAATAGTCAGGTCTGGTTTCTTTAAGTGCAGGCAAAATTATAATTTTTTTGAATTGCCTTCAGGAAATACACTTATCTGATACGTATTTTAATATTGATGGATACAGTTCGTTCGAATTATGGGATTCTTTGTTTGAAAAATAAGTGGAAGTCTATCGGGCAGCCCAACGATAGAGAAAAAATGCAATTATTGCATACACCAGATTCGGTATCCAGACAGCTATAATTGGGGGAGTATTTCCATTAATGGAAAAAACAGTTGAGATCTGCATAAACAATATGTAAGAGAAGGCTAGAAGTAATCCCAAGCCCAGGTGAAAACCCAGTCCTCCTTTGATTTTTCGGGATGCCAGACTTACGCCAATAATCGTTAAGATAAAGGTTGAGAAAGGATTTGCAAATCTCCGGTGTTGCTCAATTTCCCATTCGACTGTTCGCACACCCCTCATTCTTAAATCATCAATCTCCCTGATTAGATCGGGAGTTTTATACGTTTCCATTTCGTTTTTCGAAACGATAAAATCTTTGGGAGTCATGTTTAAGGTAGTATCTAAACGGTAACCTTTCTCAATTTCTTCGTAATCATCATGAATAGTTCTTTTCCAGTATGAATTGATAATCCATTTTTCGCTTTTATCATCCCAACGTATATTTTGAGCGGTTAATTTTTCTGCCAGTTTGGCGCCTTCGAATCGTTCCAGGGTAAACCGGTAACCAATGTTATTGCTGTTAAAACTTTGCATGTAAATATACAATCCCGGTTCAATCTGACGGTGAATGTCGCGGAGGTTGCTAACCGTCCGGTTATTAATATACTTATCCCTGAAATCAATCATTTCTGAATTGGCAGGTGGTATAATGAAATTACCTAAGAGAAAGGATATAAGTGCGATAACTGTTGCTGAAATCATGTATGGCCGCAGTAGTCGGGAGTAAGAAACGCCACTGCTTAAAATGGCTATGATTTCGGTGTTATAAGCCATTTTAGAGGTAAAATAAATGACTGCAATGAAGGTGAACAAGGGGGCAAATAAATTGCCGAAATAGGGAATAAAATTCAAATAATAATCAAAAATAATAACATGGGTTGGAATTTCTTTCGATATAAAATCGTCGAGGTTTTCTGAAATATCGAAAATAATAGCAATTCCCAGTATCAGACTGATCGCAAAGAAAAAAGTTCCAAGGTACTTTTTACTAATATAAAAATCTATGGTTTTATACCACTTCATTAATTCAGAGTCTGTTTTTCAGTTTGACAACCATTTCTTGTTTCCAGCTTACAAAATCCCCGCTCAATATTTTTTCCCGGGCAGTTTTTACTAACCATAAGTAAAACGCAAGGTTATGCTGACTTGCAATTTGTGCACCCAGCATTTCTCCCGAAATAATCAGGTGACGAAGATACGCTTTTGAATATTGGTCAACAAAAGAAGTTCCGTTTTCATCAATAGGAGAGTGATCATTCTCCCATTTTGCGTTGCGAATGTTAATGGTCCCTTCGCTGGTGAAAAGCATGCCATTTCTGCCGTTTCTTGTTGGCATCACACAATCAAACATGTCTATTCCCCGATGAATGCCTTCGAGTATATTAACAGGAGTCCCGACTCCCATCAGGTAACGTGGCTTATTTTCAGGTAATTCTGCAGTAACCACTTCTGTCATTTCATACATCTGTTCTTCGGTTTCGCCCACAGAAAGTCCACCAATCGCATAGCCGTCAGCATCGTAAGTAATCACATTTTTAGCCGCTAATTTTCTCAAATCAGGGAATGTTGCTCCCTGTACTATCGGGAAAAGGCTTTGATTATAACCGTATTTAGGGGCAGTGTTATTAAAACGAACAAAACACCGCTCGAGCCAACGCTGGGTAAGTTCCATCGATTTTTTTGCATAGTCGTAATCGGCTTTCCCCGGAGTACATTCATCGAGCGCCATAATAATATCAGCTCCAATTGTTCGCTGAATATCCATGACATTTTCAGGTGTAAACTGATGATACGATCCGTCGATATGTGACTGAAAGCGAGCGCCTTCCTCGGTCAATTTTCTTAAATCGCCCAATGAAAAGACCTGGAATCCGCCACTGTCGGTTAAAATTGGGCCATCCCATCTGTTGAATTTATGCAGGCCACCGGCGTTTTCAATTACATTCATTCCCGGTCTGAGATACAAATGATATGTGTTTCCAAGAATAATCTGGGCTTTGATATCTTCCTTAATATCGCGGGTATGAATACCTTTCACTGAACCGGCTGTTCCAACCGGCATAAATATCGGTGTTTCTATTTTTCCGTGACCTGTGGAAATGATTCCGGCTCGTGCACGAGAGTTCTCAGCTGTCTTCTGTAATTGAAAATCCATTTAACTAAATTGATGGGCAAATATAGCCATTAAACTTGAATACAAAGGGTTTTCAGAAATACAGGACTTGTTAATAAAATCTAATTGATGTAAATAAAATCCGATTACTTTTTCTTTGAAATCACTATTTATTCGCCACTTTTGCTCCTGCTTAAAAACAAGTATGTTTTTGTTATAAATGAAGCTGACCATTGTTGAAACCATTAAGCAGTTAACCATTCCGGAATGGATTTTACTGGGCTCCTTTTTATTGGTGTACCTGGTTCGACTTTATCATCTTTTGTTTTTTACCGGGAAAATTGTTTTTAAAGGAAGAAAAGAAGTAATAGCCAACGAACAGGCAATGGAGCCAATCTCGGTGTTACTCACTGTTCGTAATGAAGAAGAAAACCTGAAAAGGATTTTGCCCCAGTTACTAACCATTAATACGGTAAAATATGAAGCGATCGCCGTAGATGATTATTCGCTGGATAATACTTATTCTGTTCTGGGAAGTTTCAGACAAAGATTTAATCATTTTAAAATTTCATCACTTAACGAGGAAACCCGTTTTTCGGCTAAACTCGCTCAAAACATAGCATTAAAAGCCGCTCAAAACGAATGGGTTTTAATTCTTCCGGTTGATGCGCTGGAAGTAAGCCGCGACTGGCTGGGAGGTTTTGCGGTGAACACAACCACACATAACCGAAAAGTATTAATTGCTTATTCAGGAATAGAAGCAGCGCCGGGATGGTATAATTTATTATGCCGGATTGAAAATTTTGAACAACAAATCAGAAGTGCTGGCTTTATTTCCAACGGAATTCCATTTGTTTATTTTGAAGAGAACGTAGCCTTTAGAAAAAAGGAGTATTTTGACATTGGCGGATACGGACAAAAAACAAAAGAACCTTATGCCAACCTGGAATTAATAATAAATCAGTTTATCACTAAAAAGAATTCAGTAATCATTTTTAACCAGAATACTTGTTTGCGAAGATCGGTTAAAACTGACAAAGACGATTTCTACAATTTATTGCAACGAAGTTACCGTATTGAGCGGTACCTGCCTCATTGGAAGCGACTGGCTCTGCAGTTTGAAGCCTATTCCCAGGTTTTATTCCTGCCTTTTATGTTGTTGATTCTGATCTTATTTTTTAATCTTTGGCCTGTTCTTTCCATCCTGCTTGGACTCCTTGTGTTCGGTAAGATTATTATGATAAAAATAATTCAAAATCGTTTGAATGAACCTAAAATATTCATAACTTCGTTAGTGTACGGTGTGTTCTTTTCTTATTACAAGCTCTTTTACAGATGGTTTTATAGCCGGAACAGCCGTAAGAACAAATGGAAGATAAAAGTCTGATATTGTCGGAAAAGGCAAGGCTTGATTACGAACTCGTTCAAAAAGCTTTGCTGGGCGATGAGAAGGCTTTTGCGCGTTTACTAACCCGGTACAAAGACGCGATATATTTCATGCTTTTAAAAATGGTAAACAACCGAAGCGATGCTGAAGACCTCACTCTCGAAGCTTTTGGCAAAGCATTTAAAAGCCTCCACCAGTACTCACCAACTTACGCTTTTTCAACATGGTTATTTAAAATTGCTTCTAATAATTGTATTGATTTCCTGCGTAAAAAAAAGGGTGTTCATGTTTCCATCGAAAATAAAGAAGAGAGCGAGAACAATGATCCAATCAAATTAAAATCGAAGGAACCAAATCCGGAAGAACGTCTGATACGACAGCAGAAGGCTATTCTTCTAAGAAATGTGGTACGTAAACTAAAGCCTCGTTATCAAACCCTGGTTGAGTTGCGATATTTCAGGGAATTTTCGTACGAAGAAATTGCAAAAGAGTTAGATTTGCCACTCGGAACTGTGAAAGCCCAGTTATTCAGGGCACGCGAAATGCTTTTTAAAATGATTGAAAGCACCGAGATCGGACAACGTTATTAAATCTGCATGGAACTTATTTTGAAATACTTTTCTGGTTTGTCAGAAAAACAGCTGGAACAATTTAGCCGGCTGGAAGCTTTGTATTCGGATTGGAATTCAAAAATCAATGTTATCTCCCGCAAAGATATGTCTGAATTTTACGAACGGCATGTGTTGCATTCGCTGGGTATTGCAAAACTGATCCGGTTTAAAGCAGGCACTTCAATTCTGGATGTGGGTACAGGTGGTGGTTTCCCCGGTATTCCACTGGCCATTTTATTTCCTGATGTTCATTTTTATTTGGTTGATTCGATAGGTAAAAAGATTAAGGTTGTTCAGAGTGTTGCCGGGGAATTGAATCTGCAAAACGTAAAAGCTGAGCAAATCAGGGCTGAGCAGATTAATGAAAAATTCGACTTTGTGGTTAGCCGTGCAGTAACCAGGCTTCCTGAATTTGTTGCCTGGGTACAAAAGAATATTTCAAAGAAACAAATGAACGCGCTTCCAAACGGGATACTTTATTTAAAGGGTGGAGATTTAACAGAAGAACTTAAACCATTCAGAAAGACTGTATTTGTGCAGGAATTATCAGATTATTTCGAAGAAGAATTCTTTGAAACGAAGAAAGTAGTGCATCTGCCGTTATAAAAAAACGTTCCCCGATTTCCCGAAGAACGTTTTCATTTTTATTATTTGAATTTAATCCTTAATCATTCATCCTTATTACAGGTATTCGTCACCAAATGAAACACCCATCTTACGTGCTTTCAGGATCAGTCCGTTATCCGGCTCAAGCAAACGAAGTTTTCCACCCACATCGTCTAATGGCACAGTTGTTAAAACATTATCTTTTACAGCAACCATAGTTCCGAAACATTCTTCAGCAATACACTGCGCAGCAAAAGCTCCATAACGGGTAGCCAGAATGCGGTCCATCGGCGTGGGTGATCCACCACGCTGAATATAACCAAGTACAGTTTCACGGGTTTCAATCCCGGTATATGTTTGAATGGCTTCGGCAATATGTGAAGCAGCTGACTTTCCTTTCGGATGATCTATGCCTTCAGCTACTACAACAATCGAGTAAGGTTTATTTTCTTCGTAGCGGGTTTCAATTTTTTTACAAACCGATCGGATGTTGTAACTCAATTCCGGAAGCAGGATGATGTCGCCACCGCCGGCCAGTCCCGAATATAAAGCTAACCAACCTGCATTGTGTCCCATTATTTCAATAATCATGACCCTTTGATGCGAGTTAGCTGTTGTATGTAACCGGTCGATGGCATCAGTAGCAATCTGAACAGCAGAATCGAAACCAAAAGTGACGTCGGTTCCCCAAACATCGTTGTCAATGGTTTTAGGGATTCCTATTACATTCATCCCTTCCTGAGCCAGTAACGATGCGGTTTTCATAGTCCCGTTACCTCCAATACACACAACGGCATCAAGACCGAATTTTTTGTAGTTCTTTTTTATTTTTTCGGGTTTGTGCAGATCTTTCCCGTTCTCGATTTTGTATGGCTTTTCACGTGAAGTACCAAGTATCGTTCCTCCAAGCGTCAGGATTCCTGACAGCTGGGATTCTTTTAATTCAAAAATGTCACCGGTGATCAGTCCTGTATATCCGGCACGAATTCCGTACACTTCCATGCCGTATTCCACAATGGCAGTTTTACCAACGCCTCTGATCGCGGCATTCAAGCCGGGGCAATCACCGCCGGCTGTTAAAATCCCGATTCTTTTTGGTTTTGCTGAAGTTGTCATAATAAGAATTTTCAGTCTTAATTTTAGAATAATACTCTAAATTAAAAACATGAACGGATTTAGACAAATAGTGTTTACAAATCAGTGTATTTTCAGAATAAAATAATCTTTCGAGAAAAAAGAATCAGTGTTTTGCTTAAATAGGTTGTTTAGATAACTGTTCATACTGGACAATCTATCCCGGATCATACTCTGATTCGTTTAATATTTTCTGATAATCTTTGTTTGCCATCAATTCAGGAACGCTGACTTCGGGGTGTTTTTTCATATACTGACGGACAATTTTCCAGCCGATCCAAACGCCTGCTCTTCCCGGTGATTCATTAGGAAACCCACTGGTTGAAGGGGCATCATTGATGTAACGAATAATATCCATTCGTTTACTTGAGTACAGCATTTTTTGCTCGATCAGATAGGTCCACATGGCAGGTTCGTTGTTCTCACACCACTCCAGTTGTTTTTTTGTGTAGCCAATTTTTAAACTGTCCGGAGTATCCGGTAACATGGCATCAACCAGGTACATCATTTTGCCTTTCTCAACCATGTTATCAAGTAATGTTTTTGTAGAATTCGAATCTTCAAATTCAGTGATCGCCCAGGCATAAGCAACGTCAGAAGGAATGCGCTCTTTATACATGTTCATTACTTTGTACTGTGGCGTTGAGTTCAGTTGCTGATAAAATTTACAGTCGCGTCCCAGGTATTTATCGAGGCTGATCCCAACTATTTTTTCTGCGGTTACTACCGATTGGTTAAAGCCTGAAATGTAAGTATAGATGGTTGGTAGTTCTTTATCAGGAAAGTGAAAACGGTAGTACTTAAATTCCTTTTGCAAATCTTTTTCGAGCCATCTCATATCACTGAATTTCTTATAGGTAGATGCTTCTACTTCTTCAATTAAAGTATCTGTTAAAAATAATTTAATTAGCTCAGGGAACTGTTCATCGTCTATTCCTCCGATCCGAATAATCCGGTAGGTAAAAAGATTAAAGAAGTCGGGATATTCATTGCTCAGTTCAGCCATTGCATGCAGAGTGTCTTTTCCTTCAAGAGAAAAAAGTTTTTCTCCAAATGGAACTACTTCCACTTCTTCCTGAATAGCAGAAATGTCGACTTTCAGCGGATTGCGTTTACAGGCAGCTATTACAAAAAGAATGAGCAGGAAAAAAATGCCATTTTTTAAAACCTTCATTTTATTTGAAATTTAAATCAATACGATGTGTCGGAAATAATATTGCGAAAGTGAACTAAAAATTGGAGATTTGCAATCAATGTTTCAGAGTTGAAGGAGCAGAACTCATTTTCAAAATTATAGATTCAACATTAAACTTGAGGCATGAAAGTTTCGTTTGCACAGTTAAATTATACCATTGGGGATTTCGAGGGAAACTCAAATAAGATCATTGACGCCATTGAAAAGGGGAAATCAGCCGGAGCTGATCTTGTGCTGTTTTCGGAGTTGTCGGTAACCGGGTATTATCCGCACGACCTACTTGAAAAGAAAGAGTTTATTCGAAAAGCTGAAGAAACAGTTGTTAAAATTGCTAAAAGTTGTGTTGGTATTGCTGCGTTGATCGGCGCACCCCGAATTAACGAAAATGAACGCGGAAAAAAATTGTATAATTCGGCATTTTTTCTCGCGGATGGAAAGATTCAGAGTATTCACAATAAAACACTGTTGCCAACCTACGATATTTTTGATGAGTACCGTCATTTTGAACCCAACCGTGATTTTCAGTTGGTAGAATACAAAGGCGAACGGATTGCTGTTACCATTTGTGAAGACCTTTGGGACGAACTTCCAACAGCCAACGAATTTGGTAAAGATAAACTTTACTCGGTTTCTCCCCTGGAAGAACTGGCTAAACTGGCACCTGATTTTGTGGTTAATCTGTCGGCTTCTCCGTTTTCGTATAACCAGGAAAGTTGGCGTAAGGATGTGTTGATTTCTAAGGCGAAAAAGTATGCATTACCGATTTTATATTGCAATCAGGTGGGCGCTCATACCGAATTGATTTTTGATGGAGGTTCGGTTTTGATTGGCAGTGACGGAGAAATTGTGAAAGAGCTGAAGTATTTCGAAGAAGACAGTTTGCTTGTTGATACCAATAACTTAGGTGAAAAGAATCTGCAGCCCGAAACCGATTATATTGAAAAAATCCACGATGCATTGGTACTTGGGATTCGGGATTATTTCAGGAAAATGGGATTTAAAAGTGCTACGTTGGGCTTGTCTGGTGGGATTGACTCGGCAGTGGTTGCTGTTTTGGCTGTTCGGGCGCTGGGCGCTGAAAATGTACGTGTGTTATTGATGCCTTCGAAATATTCTTCCGGTCACAGTATTGAAGATGCCCGGCAGTTGGCTGAAAATCTTGGAATTCGTTATGACGTTGTTCCTATCCAGAGTGCGGTAGATGCCTTTGAAAAGGAACTTTCGCTACTATTTGAAAATCGTTCACCCGATGTTACGGAAGAAAACATTCAGGCACGGGCACGTGGAATTTTTGTGATGGCCATTTCCAATAAATTCGGACATATTCTTTTAAATACGACTAACAAGAGTGAGTCGGCTGTTGGATACGGTACCTTGTATGGCGACATGAATGGTGGGCTGGCTGTGCTTGGTGATGTATATAAAATGGATGTTTACCGTTTGTCGCGGTTTATGAATAAGGATCGCGAAATCATTCCTGAGAATACCATTGTAAAACCGCCTTCTGCTGAATTGCGCGCCGATCAGAAAGATACAGACTCATTACCAGAATACGAGGACCTTGATCGAATGCTTTTCAATTATATCGAGCTGAATAAATCCCCCAAAGAAATTGCGGATTTGGGATTTGATGAGGATACTGTTCGTCGTGTTATACGTATGGTGAATATGAATGAATACAAACGTTTCCAGGCTGCGCCTATTTTGAGGGTAAGTTCAAAAGCGTTCGGGTTTGGCCGAAGAATGCCTCTTGTGGCACGTTATTGATCATCCTTCAGTATTTATTCAATAAATATGGAGAAAAGCATGGAATAAATTTCTGAAGTAACCTAAAATAAACCCCATTATTGACACATATTTAACATTTTTTTTTAGCTTTGATGCTATAAAACATACAGCTTTATATATGTTAAGTTCAGATTTGGGAGTAAGAGATATTATCGATAATCAAAAGTCGATATTTTATCTTTTAACTCAAGACGAAAAAGAAGAATTACAGCACCATATTTCATTATCTCATTACAAGAAAAACGAATTTGTTTTTAAAGAAGGGGATAAGCCCGGAGGATTTATGATCCTCGTGAATGGAAAGGTAAAAATCTTTAAAGAAGGTGTTGGCGGCCGTGAGCAGATTATTCGTATGACCAAACCTCTCGGATTGATTGGATACAGGGCATTGTTGGGTGACGAAACACATAATGGTTCCGCTGTCACTCTGGAAGAATCCTTAATTTGTACGGTAAGTCCCGATTTTATTTTCAACCGTGCACTGAAGAACCCGGATTTCTCATTTAAGATCATTCGTAAATTATGCAAAGAATTGGGATTCTCGAATGCCCGAACTGTAACGCTTACACAAAAACACATTCGTGGTCGCCTTGCTGAATCTTTAATTCTGTTAAAAGAAAAATATGGTTATGAAAACGACGGAACTACTTTGCGTGCGTACCTGTCGCGAGAAGATATTGCCAATCTTTCGAACATGACTACTTCAAATGCTATTCGCACACTTTCGACGTTTGCCAGCGAAAAGGTGATTGCAATCGACGGTAGAAAAATTAAAATTCTTGACATTAACCGTCTTGAGCGGATCAGTAAACTTGGATAAAAGATTAATACAAATAATATAGAGCCAATCGAATTCTCGGTTGGCTTTTTTTATTCCTGAACATATACCCGCTTAACCCGTTGCGAGATGCCAGTCAGGATTTCGTAGGGAATGGTCCCAACTTGTAAAGCCAGTTCATTGATTGAAATATGTGGGCCAAAAAACTCAACCATTTCGCCGGTTTCAACCTCAATATCAGTAACATCGAGCATGAGCATATCCATACAAATATTTCCGACTATTGGTACTTTCTTCCCATTTACATAGGCCGAGCCATTTTTGTTTCCGAGTTTTCGGTCCAAACCATCGGCATACCCGATCGGAACTACCGCAATCCGGCTTTCCCTGTTGACACGTCCTTTACGATTATAGCCAATCGATTCCGTTTCCCTGACTGGTTTAATTTGCGAAACGGTACTTTTTAATGTGCCAATATTTTCAAGAGGCAGGTCTGAAATCGAAACGCCGTATAATCCAATTCCCAACCGGACCATTTCATACTGTTTCTCGGGGAAACGTTCAATTCCTGCGGAATTCAGAATATGCCGGTCGATAGGATATGAAAGATTGTTGCGGATTAAATCGGCTGCTTTCTCAAAATTCCTGAATTGTTCACGCGTAAAAGTATCGAGTGCTGCTTCGTCGCTTCCAGCCAGGTGAGAGAAGACAGATTGAATTTTCAGGGTTTTGTTTGATTGCAGAAAGGAGATAATGGAATTTAATTCATTTTCTGTTTTGAAACCCAGCCGGTTCATCCCGGTATCAATCTTCA
>Ga0116152_10003646_pt1 | contig 12308 bp, 13 predicted proteins | sample AD_UKC119_MetaG_FD_89894 | JGI IMG/M metagenome (GOLD analysis project Ga0116152, IMG submission 89894) | Active sludge microbial communities of municipal wastewater-treating anaerobic digesters from Hong Kong - AD_UKC119_MetaG | ecosystem: Engineered > Bioreactor > Anaerobic > Digestate...
AAGTCCTAACCCTTTAAGAATGAATACCGGTAATTTTATTGTAATAAATAGCCACATCACTAATCCATTTATTTACGCCCTGCGGATCATGTCCGGCACAGCTGCTTCCACATTTCCAAACCACCATTTTTTGGGGCGTATCGATTTTTTTGTTGACTAATTCTTCGATTCTTCCGCCAATCGCATTCACCGCCTCTTCCGGCGTTCCAAAACAACCATATCCTAAAGCCAAACCATTGGAACCATAACCTTTATATCCCCAATAATTATAGCATGTCTGACCGTTTTTTGAAGGAGAATGCTTACCCCAATCGCTTTCTTTTTTGGCAATTCCCACAATCAAAGCAGCGACTTTCTCATCATATTTAGCAATATACGGTGCCATTTCTTCAATTGGATAATCGCTGGTAATTTCCCTGATTTCCTGAGCAAAATTATTTTGTGCAATCAACTCAGGATTGATTTTTTCTGCTTCAAAAAAAGATAATTCACCATCATCCTCAAAGCTAAGATTTTCATTTATCTTGGAAATTAGCTCATTATCTTTGGATGAAAAATTTCCTGACTTATTTTCACTCGCCAAAAAACCAGACGCATCCGAGTAAAAAAAACAGCCCCCTGTAATTATCAGGGCGGTTATTAAAATATTTTTCTTGTTTTTATAATGTTTTTTTATTAATTCTTTTAATTTTCGACAAAAATCCCAAGGATTTTCACACATAAACAAAAACATTAATAATTAATCCTCCTCTTCCAAAACACAAAATCTATAATATCAAACCCCCAAACAGTGTCAATGAAGTTATCCACAGGTGTTTTTTAGATTTTCCAAACCAAAAAAATTTACTTTTTTCTGAAATCAACCAAAAATCAACCCAAACTCAACGAAAACTTATGCAAAAATAAGATTGAGTGTTCAACTGAAAAAAATATTGGCAAAAACATTGACAGGGCAACAGTTTCATCTAGAAGAAATATTTTAAACTTTCTCCCATTTATTCAATTTTTATTATTAAAGAACCACTCTATCAATATCTATAATATTTTATATTATAGATATATTTTAAAATAATGTTAATTAATAAATTTACCAAGAAAAAGTTTTTGCCATATTTTCATATTCTTTAACCGACGGTTCTTGAAAATATTCTATTGGCTTAATTGTAAAAAGTTTGCCATTTGAAATCCAAGCTACACCAACTGATTTTGTTTTTTTCGAATTTTTAGCTTCTGTCATATAAAAATACATATCCTCTTTAGTATTTATATTTTTTATACTTTTCCATTCGATTATTTTCTGCTCCGCATAAATTTTCCCTCCAGGTTCACTTAAGCCCGGGGTTAAATAATCTTTTATATTAAAACCGGGTTTTTTAACAAAATCATTTCCGTTGATATCAAAAGCAATATAATTTTCTTTTTTATTTATGATAGAGAGGAGAGGATTGGATGATTTACTGACATCATCTAATTTGTTACTGTAAAATAAAATATTAGCACTACCAGATGAATCAAATTTATTTTGAAATATATAAGTTAAACTTGATGGATATTTTATTTTAAATCCATATTCTTCATTCCTATATGTTTGCCAATCAGAGGTATCTATTTCTATTTGATTTTCCTCTTGATTATTATTAACAGTTTCATTCATTGCCTCGTCTTGTTTCACTAAATTTTTAATCTCTTTTCTTTTTTGAATAAAATAAAAACCAGTTCCTGCAATAGCCAGAACTAAAATAATTAAGATTGCAATGATAGTTGATTTATTTTTCATTGAATTTAAGTAACTTTATTAATTATTTTTATTTTGTAAAAACAATTGAATCTATGATTTTCTCTACATCTTCTTTGGTCTCATCAGTGTACTGTGCACTAATAATATGATTCTTTTCCCAATTTTCTGGATAAGACATTAATTGAATAATCAAAAAATAACCATCATCTGTTTTCCAAACTCTCTTTTTTCCAGAAATCCCATTTATTGTCACTTCAGAAAAAACCGCCCCTGCGTCAGAATAAATTTTATCTGTATTATTCAACGGCAAAACAGAAACTCTCGTCAAGGCATCTTTATATACAGCAGTTCCCTCATTTCTATTTTTCTCCATATCAAATATATTAACAATCTTCCAACCTTGATTTGGATATTTGACTGAAAAATAAAATTTTTCGTTGGTATAATTTTTTCTGTCATCCTTTGGAGTTTCTGATACAGGTGCTTGATTTCCCTCTTTATTATTACTGTTTATTGAATTATTTTCAGAACAAGTGAATTTCCAATATTCCAAATATTTAATTTGAGAAAAATTAGAAATATTTTTTTCGTACCACTTCTTTCTATTGTTTACGGAAATTTTATGATGCTCCCAACGACACCAATCACTTTTCCACTCTTCATCATTACTATGCGCAATCACCATCGGCAAAACATCATAAGATAACATTTGCAATTCATTTAAATTTATTCGGGAATCAGCACGCAAAGATAATTTTTCATTTACGGAAAAAATGATTCTCTCCACTGGCATAATTGTCAAAACTGAATACATCCACAAAAAAGAAAACACTAAAAATTTAAAAATATTTTTCTCCTTATTATTAAATAGCTGGACTAAGAGCCAAACAAAAATAACAGCAAAATAAATTACTGCGTAAGAAGCAAAAAATTTCTCATAGCTCAATCCATAATAAAAAACATACAGAAACATTTTATATCCGGCAGAAAATAACAATAATAATGAGGCTACAATAAATATTTTTAAAATATTTTGAACGATATTGTTAGTTTTCCTGAAATAGCCAAAGAAGAAAAGTATATTCATCATCGAAAGCAGGAAGAGTTGCCAGAATCCGCTTTTAACCAAACGCTCAGTTTCGCTAAAGTTAATCGGCAATTGATTAACCCACAAATGAGAAATTTGAGTAAAAAGAAACAATAAATAAAGAACCAATACGCCACCCAAAACAATTCCCGAAATTATTGGATCAATTAATTTTTTTTCTTTTGAATTTTCTACTTTTTCGTTTGTCACTTTCTTTCGAAAAGAAAGTATATAACTAATAATTGCAAAATTGGCTATAATCGCGAATATAATACGATTGAGGTATCTGAATGAGATAATTTTATGAAACCATTTCATTATGCCGTCAACCATTTTTGCAAAATCTGGATCAGCTGCTGACAAGAGAGGAATAAAAATCGTCAAAGCTAAAACCGCAAACAGCAAGATTCCAAATGTTATTCTTACAAATATTTTTAATTTATCTCCCTTTGCTATATTTATCTGATCAAAAAACAAGGCTATCGCTTCTTTGATTTTAGTCAATATTAAAATTCTTTCCATAATAGAAAGGAAAATAAATCTAAAATTAAGTTCTCGGCTAACCGTCAATGAGTAAGCAAAAAAGATGCTAAGCAAAAATGGCAAGATAAGTAAATTGATAACTTTCAAAAATGGATTTTCCCATAATGAAAAACTGATTGCAATCAATATAATTGGCATCACCCAAAAATAATTCTTTTTAAAAGCGTTTATTTTGGTTGCTGAAAAAAAGAGAAACAAAAAACCAAGGATAAATATGGTTAAATTAAAACCCAACGCATAAATGAGTTCCGACCAAAAATTCCAAACAAAAATCACAAAATATATCGCCAAAAACAGAGAACCAAAAACCAAGATATTCTTTTTGAAATTAACATTATACATATTAAACTTATAAATAAATTTATTAAAATTTCTATTTTGTCATCTTTTTCTCAAATACTTTCTGAAATTTTATTTTGACTTATTAAATTTTGAATTTAATTAATTTTTTACTTTTTTAGACTAGCATTGATAAAATTATGAGTCAAACCAAAAAATTTTACTTTTTTCTAAAATTAACCAATAATTAAGACAAACTTAACGAAAACTTATGCAAAAATTAACTCGGGAATTTTTTAATCGGAAAACGGAAATAGTCGCAAGGGAATTGTTGGGGAAAGTTTTAGTTCATCAAGATGGAAAGAAAACTTTTTCGGGAATTATTGTGGAAACCGAGGCTTATGTTGGGCCAAAAGATTTGGCCAGCCATGCTTCGCGCAGGAAGACTCCCCGCAATGAACCGATGTTTGGCGAGGCGGGATTTTGGTATATTTATTTAATTTACGGATTTTATAATTGCCTCAATGTTGTGACAGAAGGAAAAGATTATCCAGCTGCTGTTTTAATTAGAGCCTTAGAACCTTTGGAAGGAATTGAGCAAATGAAAATTAATCGCAAGACAGAAAAATCCGAAAATTTAACCAACGGTCCTGGCAAACTCTGCCAAGCTTTGGAGATTGATAAGAAATTAAACCAGACCAATCTCTTTGAAAAAAATTCAAAACTTTTCATTGTTGATTCGGGAATAAAAATTTCTCCGAGACAAATAAAAAAAGCCAAACGAGTTGGCGTAGACTATGCTGGAAAATGGAAAGATAAACTTTTGCGTTTTTATATCAAAGATAATCCTTTTGTTTCCAAAAAATAATTTTATTTTTCTTTTCCTTTTACTTTTTTCAAATACATATCAACATCGGCAATCCATTTATTGGCTGCTGCCTGACCGCCGGTCGCTGCACAACTGCTTCCGCATTTCCAGACCACCATTTCTTTGGCAGTGTCTCTGTTATACTCTTTTATCAATTCCTCCAATCTTCTGGAAACCACATCCACTGCTTCTTGAGGAGTAGCGAAACAAGTGTGTCCACCACTGCCGGTTTTTCCGCCGCCGCGATAACCCACATAATTATAGCAGTCTTCTCCGTTTAAAACCGGCACGCGTTTACCCCAATTGCTTTCTTTCTTAGCAATCGCAATATAAAAAGCCACTACATCATGATCTTTATCCAATAAATATGGCAAAAAATTTTCAATTGGATAACCCTTAACCAACTCTTTTACTTTTCGATTGAAATCTTTGTCCGCCTCTATTTGAAGATATTCCGCTAAATCAGCCACATATTCACTCTCTTCTTCTTTGGTTAATTTATTATCAGCTTCTTCCTCAGTTTGCTCAACGCTAACACCTGCTACCGCCTTTTCACTAATATTCCACTCGTCTCGAGCCGCCGCTCCTTGACCTAAGTAACGATAAATAAACGACATTGAAATCATCCCGACAATCACCGCCGCTAAAATAGAAGTATTCCACAATCTCACTATGGAAATATTTTCCAAAAAAGAAAATCGGCTTTCGGAAATATTTTCTTTATACTGATTTAATTTTAAGACAACTGTTTTGTATTTCATCCACAAAAAATCTTCTCGGCTTCCTCTGAATTTTTTGTAATCTCGAAGCGCTTTTCTATTTAACCCGTCAAAAAATTTATTTTGGCTTCGAAATTTTAAAATTTCTTTCCATTCTTTATCTCCACAATCAAAATACAATCCAGATTGTCCGGTAAAAAATTTGTCCGCTCTTTTTCCGCGAGAAAACAAAACGCTCTCTAATTCTTGAGAACTTTTTGAGTTTTCTTGGTTTTGAATTTCTTTTTTTAGACTATAAACACTATCCATTTTTAAAATATTTAAAAAACTATTCTTTAGTCACTCTCAAAACTTCTTCAATAGAAGTTATTCCTTGCGCCGCTTTCATAAATCCGTCTTCAACCATCGAAAGCATTCCCAATTCCTTGGCTTTATTATCCAAAGTTTCCGCCGAAGCCGCCTGAGTAATCAATTTCTCAATTTCCTCCGTCACTTCCAGCACTTCATAAATTCCCAATCGCCCTTTGTAGCCCTCATTATTGCAACGCTTGCAACCCTTCGGACGATAAAATTTTATTTTTTCCCAACCATCTTTAATATCAATTTGTTTCTTAGTCAACTCATTGCCGGCCATTACTTCCAGAATTTTTTCCATATCAAAACTCTTTTTCATCACGTCCACCTCTTTTTTGGTCAATTGATATTCTTCCTTACATTCATTGCAAAGTTTTCGCACCAACCTTTGCGCCACCACAACATTAGTCGTCGAAGCCACCAAAAAAGGCTCGGCTCCCATATCCAATAAACGAGGCAAAGTTCCCGCTGCACTATTGGTATGCAAAGTGGACAAAACCAAGTGTCCGGTCATTGCCGCGTGCATCGCAATTTCCATCGTTTCTTCATCGCGAATTTCTCCCACCATTATAATATCCGGATCCTGACGCAACAAAGCCCGCAAACAAGAAGCAAAAGTCAATCCGATTTTAGAATTTATCTGAGTCTGATTGATTCTCGGCATTCGATATTCCACCGGATCTTCAACCGTACTGATATTTACTTCCGGCGTATTCAAAATATCCATTACCGTATACAGCGTAGTCGTTTTACCACTTCCAGTCGGACCGGTTACCAAAATCATTCCGTTCGGTTTTTTAATTTGCCGATGCACCGCTTCCAAAGCATCACCCTGCAATCCCATTTTTTCCAAAGTAAGTCCCTTGGAACTTTCATCCAGCAAACGCATCACCACTTTTTCTCCGTCAAAAATCGGCAAGATATTAACACGAAAAGAAATTTTGTATTCGTCGTTGATAATTTTAAATCGACCATCCTGCGGAAGGCGATGCTCGTCCAATTTCAAATTTGACAGAACTTTTATCCTAGCAATAATCCCTGACATTATTTTTCTCGGCAAGATCATCGCATCGTGCAAAATTCCGTCAATACGATAGCGCACGCGCACTTCTTTTTCATCCGGCTCGATGTGGATATCACTGGCCGATTCCAAAATAGCGTGCTTAATCAAAGTGTCCACCACTTTAATCACTGGCAAATCTTCCGCTTCCTTGGATAATTTTTTATCCGCATTTTTGTCAGTTTTTTCTGTCACCGCTCCTTTGGTAATTTCATCACCATCTCCGTCAGCGCCAATCATATCGCCGAATTCCGCTTTCAAACTTTTTTCATATTGCTTCAAAACGGAATTAATTCCTTCCTCAGTTGTCAAACAAGGCGTGACCGACAAACCGGTTTTCTTTTTGATAAATTCAATTGTCTGCAAATCACCGGGATTAAGCATCGCCACTTTCAAATCACTACTACCTTTATCAAAAGCAACGATTTTGTATTTCTTGGCAATCGGTTCAGGAATAATTTTCAAAATATCCGGATCGACAATTTCCTTGCTCAAATCCACAAACGGCGTTCCCAAAATATAAGCGTAAAGCTTATTGAGTTCATCGGGAGAAATCAATTTCTTTTCCAAAAGCAAATCTCCCATCGGCGCGCCGCCCTCCTCGGCTTCTTTGAAAGTTTTCTCGATTTCTTTAGCATCCAAAACTTCTCCGTCCAACAAAAAATCTTTTAATTGTTTATTATCTATCCTCATTTAGATTTTGTTTTTGTTTGTTAAACTTTTCACTTATCGCAAAACTTCTTTAACTTTTCTTACGATTTCCTGCGCTTGATAATCGCCTTTAACCAGATAAGTCGTCGCTCCCAATTCCAAGGCTTTTTCAATATCATTCAATCCGCCCAAATTAGTAAGCAAAATTATCGGCACATTTTTAGTGCGATCATCAGCTTTTACTTCCTTAAGCACTGCATAGCCGTCTTTTTTGGGAAGGATAATATCCAAAAGAACTCCATCCAATTTTTCCGCTTGCATAATTTCAATGCAATCCTCACCGTTGGAAGCAGTCAACACATCGAATTCATCCGCCTGGAAAAATTCTTTCAATATATCCCTGAGCCGGCTATCATCTTCAACTATTAATATTTTTTTTCTGTCCATAAAAATTTTTTTCAAAAATTACTCTTTAAAAAATCCGCCAAAAATTTACGCCAAAGGTAAGGTAAAATAAAATTTAGTGCCTTTTCCCTCCTCTGAATGAAACCAAATTTTTCCCCCGCTTTTTTCGATAATATTTTTGGCAATATATAATCCCAACCCGGTTCCGCTCACATCCTGACTGGAAGCGTTCTCGCTCCGAAAAAATTTATTAAAAATCATATCCTGATCAATTTCATTGATACCCATTCCGGTATCTTTCACGGTAATCACCGCTTCCTGGCCGTTTTTCCTGGCGCGTATCAAAACTTCTCCGCCGTCCCGATTATATTTTACAGCATTGGAGACGATATTATCCAAAACCACTTCCGTTTTTTTCTTGTCACCGATTATCTTTGGCATATTATCATCCACCAAAAAATTAATTTTCACCCGATTGTTTTTGCTTAATATCGCGTTTTTATCCACCACTTTTTGAATGACTTCCGTGATATCAATTTCGTCTTTTTGAGTAAAAAAATTATTCTGATCAATTCGCGCCACATCCAATAAATCATTGACCATTTTAGAAATCGCTATATTAGAAGATTCAATATTGTCCAAAATTTCCAATTGCTTTTTGGTAAGTCCCTCTTTATATTTCGAGTTAAACAACTCCACATCCCAGCTAATTCCAGTCAAAGGAGTTTTGAGCTGATGGGAAATTATGGAAATAAATTCCGATTTGCTTTTATTGGCAGCTATCATTTTTTCCAACATTTCAATAAGCAGATTTCCAATTGACAAAATAACCACTACCACAAAAAATTCAGCTACCACTAATTGTTGTAAAGAAATAGATTCTCGAGAAGCCAGAAAAACCGCTGTCATCACAAAAATTATCAAGAGTCCTAAAACTATAAACAAGAAACTAGGCGCCTGCCAAAAACTCACCCCCAGACTTCGAGCCTGCTTTTTGATATCCAAATCATTTTGAATCTGAATCATTTTATTTTGTAAATATTAATTTTCATTTTCACCCTCAAGATATCTTTTTCCATACCTATAAGAAAAAGGCGCTTCGGCATCAAAACCGAAAACTACTTTGGATTATATCATAAAAAAATAAAATTTAAAAACCAACTACTGGAAGTAGCTGGTTTAAAAAACTTATCAAGCTTCGATTTTATATAAGTCCAACATTCATGAAGAATGTTAATACCAAAAGAGGTACTAGCGATAGAAGAATAGAAAATCTTCCTTCTTCATTATGATCTGACTCAAAAATGTCTTTGCTCAATACTTCTTTTATTCTTTCCATATTTTTGTTTTTATTTTTGTTATTTAGTTTGGGCGAATCGGGGAGTTTTCTTTATACTATTCGACTTTAGTATAAACAAAAAATGAATCCTCACCCTTGAGAATTCACCCTTACACTTACATTATACACTACTTGAGCTCAAAAGTCAAACAAAATTTTCCCGCCGTTTCAGAATCAGAAAATTTAATTCACCAAATTTATCCGCGAACCTGGACGGCTTTGTAAATTGGAATGCACTCCAACTGAACTCAAGTTAGAATCATGCGACAAATTATTATTTTGAATATTGGAACTCATTCTCTGACTAATAAATCTTGGTGCTTGATAATTTAATCCTCTCGGTTTTCTTATAATTCTCGAACCTCCACCTATTTCCTGCGCTATAATTCGCGTATCGTTTTTGCTCATCTTTCCCTTCTTATCTCCATAGCGAAAATCCCATAACACTTCGCCCAACTTTTTTCTATTAACATCCCTTCCAACTTTTTTTAAAGCATCTCGAAAAGACCTTCTCTCTCCTGAATCCAAAGTTTTGGCTATTCTGGGATTTGCTTCAAAAAAAGCTGCGCTTTTTTTATCAGACCGCAAATCCGATTGTTTAATTATTGTTTTCATAAATTTTTTTAAAACTTTATTTATCGCATTTTACTTCCACACACTAGAGTACGGTAGTATTTTTGCATTTTAAAAAATAAAAAATGAATTCTCTTTCGAAGAATTCACCCTTATTTTTTCACTTGCTCTAAGTATACACTATTTTGAGCTAAAAGTCAAAAAAATTTTTCAGAACAAAATTTTAATCCCGGCCGATGTAATGCAAAACTGAATTCACCAAAGAAAGAATAATACTAAAAAGCAACGCTTGCCAGAAACCTCGCACACTAAAGCCTTCCACAAAATAAGCCACCAGCATTACTAGTCCGGCGTTAATTACCAAAGTAAAAATTCCCAAAGTAAAAACATTTATCGGCAAAGTCAGCACCAATAAAATCGGTTTAATAAAAGTATTAATTACTCCCATCACCACCGCCACTACAAAAGCCGTAAAAAAATTCTTCACCATCACTCCCGGAATCAATTCCGCACTAACAAAAACTGCCACCGTAATCAAAAGCCAATTTATAATATATTGCATATTTTTATTTCAAAATTATTTTTAACTTCTCAATAATATAATACCACTTTCCCCACCTTTCCGCCATATTTTTATTCAAATTTTACTCGAATTCAATATATTAAAGTATTGAATTTTTCATCTTGGCAGTTTTATTATATAAAGTATTATATAATATATTATATAATAAAATTACTTCCAGCCTATCTCTTTTCGATTTGTCAAAGTATTAATATGCCAAAATACTGACGTGATTTAATAATGATATTTTTTACCTTTTTCTATCGCCACTGCTCGAAAAATTTGTTCCGCTAAAATAACGCGGGTCATCTCGTGAAGAAAAGTCATCCTGGAAAAACTTAGTCTGATTGAATTTTTATAATTTAAAACTTCCTCGGATAGTCCCAACGCTCCGCCGATTACAAAAATAATTTCGCGTGCCTCGTCTTTGAAAATTAATTTAGAAAAATCCTGCGAATCCAATATTTTCCTCGCTCGTCTAGAATGATTGTTCGACTATCTAAGTTTTTATCCAAAAAATTTACAATCTTCTCTCCCTCTTTATTTTTTATCCTCACCTTATCTGATTTATCACCAAAAGGTTCTGCTTCTAACTCAATATTTTCAATCCGCGCATACGGAGCTAGTCTTTTTAAATATTCATCAAAAAAATCTTTCAAATTTTTATCTTTAATTTTTCCAATAGAAACAATTTTAATTTTCAACATATTTTTCACAAACAAGACCTGATTTTTTGCAGAAGCCTGTACATTTTATATTTAACTGGATTCAAAATAATATCATAACTCCCAGAAAATTCAAGAGGGGAATTATTTTTGGCAAAACCTTGTTTAAATCTTGTCACTCCCGCCCATTTTTGCTGGCGTTCTTGATTTTCTTCACCAATACTCACTCCGCCAAAATCATATTTTTTGGCGCCCATTTTTTTAGCGTCTTGAATCATTCGCCATTGCAAAAGAAATGGCGCCATCGCATTTCTATATTCATCATCCGATCCGCCGTGTAAATAAGTAGCCATCTCACCGTATTTTAGTAAAAGCGCTCCGGCAATAATTTTATTTTGATAAGTTGCTAAATAGAGTTTAATACACTCATTAGAAATATTTTTGAGCATTTCTTGATAATAGCGGCGCGGATGAAAATTTATTTTTTTGCGCGCCCCGGTTTTTTCTACCAAATTCAAAAATTCGTCCAATTTTTCATTTTTGCTTTCCTCATTAACCGCTTCGATTTTAACGCCTTTCTTTTCCGCTAATTTTATATTATATCTCGTCTTTGGCTTCATCTCAGATAAAATTTCCTCTTCGTTTTTTTCAATATCAATCACAAAAATTTGCTTAGGCTGCATATCGTGCGGCGCTTTGGCAAAATTTATTTTTTCTTTTTTTAGAACACTTTCAATTTCTGAATTAAAATTATCAATTCGAATCCAGTTTACCTGGTTGCTCTTAGCCAAAAAAATCAAATCATTAAAAATATTTTTAAGCTCCTCTTGCGCAATGTCTTTTTCCAGCACCGGACCGCGAGGAATATAAAAATATTTACCCGCTAAAGGCAATTTATATTCCAAAATATTGGACCAAAAATTTTTATCGGAAATATTGTGAAAATTTATTCCGAAACTATTTTGAAATTTAAGCCACTGATTGGATTGCAAAAATCCTCCACACGGAGAATTTTTTTGAATAAATTCGTCTCTGTTTTTTATCATAAAATTATTATTTTCCAATTTCTTTCAATGCAAACTTTATTTTTTCTTCCACACTATTCAAATCTCCGGGAACATTTTTCAAAGCCTCTCGCGCTTGCGAAGATGAATAGCCCATCGACATCAACGCTTCTACTGCTTCGCTATCGGAAACTACATTTTCTCTTTCTGAAATCGAAATGTCCGCTACTTTATTTTGCAATTCCAAAACCACCCGCTCAGCTGTTTTCTTTCCCACCCCGGAAACTCTGGTTAAAATCGAAGTGTCATTATTCAAAATTGCTGTTTGAATAGAAGCTGGATCAGCCATTGAAAGAATTCCCATCGCCGCCTTGGGACCAATTCCAGAAATAGAAATCAAAAGTTCAAACATTTCTTTTTCATCCAAACCAATAAATCCATACAAAGCCAAAATATCTTCT
>Ga0116152_10003647_pt1 | contig 12306 bp, 10 predicted proteins | sample AD_UKC119_MetaG_FD_89894 | JGI IMG/M metagenome (GOLD analysis project Ga0116152, IMG submission 89894) | Active sludge microbial communities of municipal wastewater-treating anaerobic digesters from Hong Kong - AD_UKC119_MetaG | ecosystem: Engineered > Bioreactor > Anaerobic > Digestate...
CGGCCTATGAATCCCTGCGTAAGCACAATTCCGGTTTTGGCAAACCATGATTGTCCGGCTCCGGAAATCCGCGCTCCGGTTTCTTCCCAATTGACATATGCGTCGCGGTAAGTGTTATCGGCAATGATATAATCACCTGCAGCGATATGTGTTACATGAAACCCGGCATCAAGCAGAAATGCACTCAGAATGGTTGTTGCAATGCGCTCACCAAAGGAAACAATCCGATCATAACTTTTGTCGAACGAAGATTCCGGCGCAATATCAAGTTCATTCTCCAGTGCGCTGAATAAATCTGAAACAGCATTGAAAACCGCATGATCACACTTAAACAGCTCATTCAAAATAGAATCATGAAACTGTTTTGATTCCGAAACCCTTTTCAGCGCATCGGATTTTCCTCCTGAAACATAGGCCTGATGCACTCTTTCGAGAGCGTTGGTGGTTTTACCCATGGCAGAAAGAATGACCACCAGATTCTGATTGTCATATTTTTTCAGAATAGAGGCCACATTACGAACAGCGGCAGCATCCTTTACCGAAGCCCCACCAAATTTAAAAACACGGACAGCTGATTGCATTTGAAAAATTTTTCATTAGCACAAAAGTAATCAATAATTTGCCTGATAAATTTGAAAAATGAACCCGCTAAGTGAATTATTATTTATCTTCGCAGTCAAACAACAATATCATGCTTGTTATCGGGATTGCCGGCGGAAGCGGTTCAGGAAAAACAACTGTTGTAAAAGCAGTTATGCAGCAATTTACCAAAGGAGAGGTTTGTCTTCTTTCACAGGATTCGTATTATCGCGACAACGGCCACCTGAGCGCCGAAGAACGTGCCCGCATCAATTTCGACCACCCGTCATCCATCGAATTCAGTCTGCTGTGTAAACACCTCGATGCTCTCAAAGCCGGCGAAGACATTCAGATGCCGATCTATTCCTATGTAACCTGCGCCCGCTCAAAGGAAACCATTCCGGTCAGTCCTGCCCGAGTAATGATAGTGGAAGGCATTCTGGTGCTTGCCAATCCGCGGCTGCGCGATCGTCTTGATATCAAAGTTTTTGTCGATGCCGATGGAGATGACCGCCTGATGCGCATTATCCGTCGCGATATCGAAGAGCGCGGACGTTCCTTCCTTCAGGTGCTGGAACACTACGAACGGTTTGTCAAACCTATGCACCAGACCTTTATTGAACCAACCAAACGATATGCCGACATCATTATCCCACAGGGCGGCGCCAATAAAATAGCGATTGACATATTAACCGCAAAAATCGGGTCCAAACTCGCCGAATACAATGGCAGTCTATCGTCTTCCCAATGAAATTGTTTTTCCTGATCCGCACGAAGCAGAACCCGATGGATTGCTGGCTGTAGGTGGCGATTATTCGGTTGAGCGATTGTTGCTGGCATACAATCATGGCATTTTCCCATGGTTTCAATACAAAGGTGATATTTACTGGTATGCCACCAATCCACGTATGATTGTATTTCCCGACAAATACAGACCCAATCATGGCTTACGTCGTGTGTTGAAAAAATGTCCCTATCGGGTTACCATCAACACTTGTTTCGAAGAAGTATTAAATCAATGCGCCAAAATAAAACGTAAGGAAAAAGGCACGTGGATTAATAAAAAATACAAAAAAGCATTTATTGAATTACATGAAAAAGGATACGCCATATCTATTGAAACATGGCTTGGCGACGAGCTTGTGGGTGGCTTGTATGGGATTGTGGCCGGTTCGGGATTTACCGGTGAAAGCATGTTTTCGGCACATCCGAACGCATCGAAAGTGGCTTTTCACCAGCTGGTCATGCTTGCCCGCCATTTGAAATGGAAATTTATCGATGCACAACAGGATACGCCGCACATGCGCACCCTGGGCGGTGAACTCATTTCTTTTGACGATTTTTATTTATTACTGACCGAATAATTCATAACGAATATCCATTTCAATCTGCATTTTTTTTCATTTCAGATTGTCGTATCTTTGCATATTAAAATCTGATTTTCCTGATGAAATACACTATTCCGTATTTATTTTCGGAATCTGTCAAGAAGAATTCCGAGTGTCCGGCACTCACATTTGTAGGAGATAAACCTTTAACGTATTCTGACACGGCCAAACACATCTGCAATACCATTGGATTTTTACAAAACAGGGACATTTCGAAAGGAGACAAGGTGGCGCTTTGGGGCACCAATTCGCCGCAATGGGCCATCGCATATCTGGCCATCACAAGCATGGGTGCTGTCGTAGTGCCCATTCTTCCGGAAACTTTACCAGCCGATGTTGTTAATATTCTCAACCACTCCGAATCGAAGCTGATTTTTCTCACGCAGCCCTTGGCCGTAAAGCTATCCGAAGAAAAAGTATCTGATAGTGTCATACAAATCAATCTGGAAGAGCATTTTGACGAAGCCCCGGAAACCCAGACCACCTGCGACTTTGATGTTTTCGATGTACAAGAAAATGATCTGGCTGCCATCATTTACACATCGGGAACCACCGGACGAGCCAAAGGTGTGATGCTGACCCACCGGAACATATCGCATGTCGGCTGGCACAGCAACGACATTCAATCCATCAACAACCAGGATCGGTTTCTATCGGTACTGCCACTGGCTCATACTTACGAAAATTTGATCGGTTTTTTGCTTGCCATGTTTTTTGGTGCCTGCGTATATTACCTCCGCAAAGCACCCACAGCATCAGTTTTGATGCCTGCTATGACCGAAGTAAAACCAACTTTGATGCTAACTGTTCCGTTGATTATAGAAAAAGTATATCGTCAGAAAATCATCAGAACCTTCTCGAAAAACCGCTTAATCCGCTTTATATATAGCATTCCTGTTTTCAGAAAACTGTTGAACAGAATAGCCGGTAAAAAACTATATGCATCGTTTGGCGGGCACTTGAAATTTTTCGGAATCGGTGGTGCCAAGCTGAATGCATCCGTAGAAAAATTTCTGCGTGAAGCAAAATTCCCATATGCCATTGGTTATGGACTCACCGAATCTGCACCTCTGATTGCAGGAGCCAATGCACAATACACCCGCTATCAGTCAACCGGTCCGGCATATACAGGCATTTCCATAAAAATCAACAATCCAAACCCCGAAACCGGCGAAGGCGAAATATGGGCAAAAGGTCCCAATGTCATGCAAGGATATTACAAAGAACCCGATCTCACAGCGGAAGTACTGACAACTGATGGCTGGCTCAAAACCGGCGATCTTGGCAAACTCAGCAAAGACGGATATCTGTACATTTTAGGCCGATCGAAAAACGTTATTATTGGTGCCAGCGGGAAAAACATTTACCCCGAAGAAATCGAAGCGCTGATCAACAATTATCCGTTGGTAGCAGAATCGTTGGTTTTAGAGCGCAAAGGACGTCTGGTAGCGCTTGTACAGTTAAATATGGAAGACCTTGAAGAACAAATCGCCGAGCTGAAATCAAACATTGAAGCCCGCAAAGAAGAAATTCTGGAAGACATCAGGAAATACGTAAATGAACGCGTAAGCCAGCTTTCACAACTTCAGTCGGTTATGTTTCAGCCAACACCATTCGAAAAAACCGCAACGCTGAAGATCAAGCGGTATCTCTATGCGTGATTTTAGAGATAAGATTTGAGATTTGAGATTTTTGAAGGAGAGCCTGAATTTTGAATGAAGCTTCTTCTTCCTGACTTCGCCACTGGGACACCCATTTTTTCTGAAGTTTTTGAGGAAATTCATCCAATAAAAACAAAGGAAGAGTGTAATACCAAAAGGAAATATAATTTAGTCCAAATGTGATTTGTGTTATTTTATTTTGTATCTTTGGACTATTAAATAATTCACATGGCAGCACCAAAGATCATAATTGTTACCGAAAATTTGCAGGAATTGAAGCAGATTTTGAAGTCCACATCAGCGTTTCTGGCTCCCAGAGTGCGTATGCTGATAGAATTAAAAAGACATGAAAACAGTGGTATTTCTAAAAGAGATCTGGCTGAGTTGATTGGCGTGAATCACAATAGCGTTCAGACATGGAGAACTGCTTATGAGAAAGGTGGCATCAACTTACTTTTGTCGCATAAAAAAACAGGTTATAAGCCATCGGTTATCACCAAAGAAGAGCATCGAATTATTGAGAAAAAACTGAATGATCCGACGAACAATATTCGTGGATACAAAGAGCTGCAGCAGTGGATAGAAGACGAATTGGAAAAGAAAATTGTTTACAGCACATTGATGAAGTATTGCGTTCGCAAATTTGGATCGTCCATAAAAGTTGGACGCAAAAGCCACATTAATAAAGATGTTGAAGCAGTAGAAGGTTTTAAAAAAAATTCTCGGAAGTCTGCATCCAGGCAATCGAAAGCAAAAAAGTACGATTTGAAAAAGTAAATCTATTTTTTCAGGATGAAAGCCGCTTTGGGCTGTTTACAAGAAATGGAAAAGCACTAACAGCCAAAGCTGTAAAACCAATAATTCCGTTCCATCAGGTATTCAAATCACTCTATCTCTATGGTGCTTTTTCACCAATAAATGGTGATGGTTTTTTGCTCGAACTTCCGGCTTGCAATGCCGATTTGTTTCAATTATTTCTCAACGAATTTTCACTCCAAAATCCAGACGAATTGAAATTAATTGTGCTGGACAACGGTGCATTTCATAAAGCTCAAAAACTGGCGATCCCAGAAAACATAGTCCTCATCTTTCTTCCCCCGTACTCGCCAGAATTAAATCCAGCTGAGAAAATCTGGGCCAAATTCAAAAGAGATTTCACCAACCGTCTGTTCCATACACTTGATTCCCTTGAAAAATACTTGTGCGAACTTTCTTCTTCGCTGCAAAGAAGCGAGGTGATTTCAATCACATCTTTTAGCTATGTGTTTTCTTGTCCGCTTTGAACTACCGTATAATTCACTTTGGTATTAGATTTTTATTGATGGGTACGTTCATGCTTAAAGGCACATCCAGAGCCATGTTCAATGATACATTGACCGGAATGGAAATGGGAATGGAAATGCTTGTTTTAACCGGAATGGTGTCTTTCACATCTGCTTCGACCATGAAGCTGCTGTTGCCGATGCTTTCAATGATATCGGCTGCTGTATTGAGTTTGTTTTGTGCATGCCCGATTTTATCAAAAGCAAAAAAAGCAATGGCTGAAATCAGCAGAATGCTTATTGAAATGATAATGGCTGTGCGGGTTTTGAAATTCATTATTCGGGTTCGATATTTCTGGTTTCAGCTTCGAAAATTTCTTTTTTTAACGAAAGTTGATAACCAAAAAACAGCGAATTGAGCAAAAAGCCAATAGTGGTAAGATAATACCCTGTTCCCATGGAAATGATGATAACCATTGATCCTTCGCTTGGAATATCTTTTCGTATATGAAAATAAAAATACACCAGAGCCGCTAAACCCAGAACGCTGACAATAAGCGATGCTATTGTGTTTCCCCTGAATTTCAGAAAGGCCATAATCAAGCCGGCAACTGCGAGAATCATTGATGAAATAATAAAAATATCAGGATTAATATTATAGGGCTCTTCGTCGCTGTCAGCTTCTATTTGTGTGCCTGTGGCCAGATGGATGCCGTTCATTTTAGCAATTTCGTAATTGCCACATTTGACAGTAACAAATGGCAGCAGAAAGCAAATAATTATCAGCGCAAAAGACATCTTTGGAAAGTGTGGAAATAGTTTCATGTCTGTACATTTTCTGGTTCATTATACAAATATAACGAATTCGGTAATAGATTTGTTTGAGCCGATAAAAAACCCTACAGAGTCTCAATGCTGCAAGGTTTTTTATATCGCACCTTTTAACTATGTGATTTTTGTTTGTTATTTCAGTTTCTCGGCCAGCCGGCGCATTTCCTGACTGGGAGAAACATTATTGTAGCAGATATTGTACACAGCATTCAGAATCGGCATATCTACTTTGTATTCTTCATTGATTTCGGACATGCATTTCGAAGCATAGTATCCTTCTGCTATTTGTTTCATTTCAATGCGGGAGTAATTTACACTGTATCCTTTTCCTATCAGATTGCCGAACATGCGATTGCGGCTGAATTGGCTGTAGGATGTAACAATAATGTCGCCGCAATAGGCCGTCATGTTCACATCGCGTTTGCAATGGTTGATGGCATCGAGAAAACCACGCATTTCCATGATGGCATTGGTGGTAAGCACACTCAGAAAATTGTCGCCGTAACCAAGTCCTACACTAATGCCGGCAGCTACTGCATATATGTTTTTTAAAACAGAGGCATATTCAATTCCAACAACATCGGAAGAAACAGAAATTTTAATATTTCTCGAGCCCAGAAGTTCTGTCAATACAGTGCCGATGTCTTCGTTTACCGATGCTGCAGTGAGGTACGAAAGACGATCCATGACAACTTCTTCGGCGTGTGTTGGACCGGCAATCATTCCGTAATTTTCTGCAGGCACATCGAAAACAGTGTTGAAATAACGGCTGATAATGGAATTGAATTCAGGGATGACACCTTTGATGGCCGAAATAATTATTTTGTCCTGAAATATTTTTTTATCCAATGATTCCAGTTGCTGATGCAGAAATGCAGCCGGGATGCAGAAAATGACAATATCGGAATTAGAAATTACTTCATCCAGGTTGTTGCTGGCAACAATTTTTGTAGGATCAAGTTCAACCTGACTCAGATATTCGGGATTATGTCTTGAGTTGCGGATAGCATCTATGACTTCCTGCCGGCGGATGAACCAATTGACTTTCTTTTGGTGGTGCTGCAGTACTTTGATAATGGCTGTAGCCCAGCTTCCACCTCCAACAATTCCTATTTTATGAGCAATTTTTATCATTTTTGGTCAGAACACTACTTCTACCGAATTTTCAATTTGGTCGCGAAGGTAAGTAATTTTTGTCTTATCACCTTTTTTGAATGCCGAAAGTGCTTTCATATAACTCATAATGTCGGTTACGGTACTTTCGCCGATCTGAATGACAATGTCGCCTGACAGCATTCCTGCCTGATCAGCTGTTTTTCCTTTTGTAACAGCATCAATACGCATTCCCTTGCCTTCCCATGCATGATCCGGAATTACACCCAATGTTACTCCAGGTCTTTTTCCTCGATTGCCTGAGGCCGATTCTGTTTTCTGAAAATGAAGCTTTTCCCGCTTGTTCAGCTTTTCGGTGATTTCCAAGGCAATCAACAGAACATCAGCCATTCCGTCACGATTGATCTTTTCTGTATCATCCGATGGTTTGTGATAGTCTTCATGCATGCCGGTGATGAAAAACAATACCGGAATATCTTTCAGGTAAAATGACATTTGATCGGATCCGGCTGTACCCGATGCACTTTTTCTGATGTTTATTGTTCCGGCGTATGATTGTTCTATCAGACTATCCCATTCTGCAGCAGTACCTGTTCCAATGATGTTTAATTTCGGATTTTCCTTGTCCATTCTGCCCACCATGTCAAAATTCAGCATGGCCACAAACGAGCTGTCGGGCAGGTGATTCTGATTTATAAATGCCTTGCTGCCGAGCAGTCCTTTTTCTTCGGCACTGAATGCAATGAAAAGAAAATTGTGTTGTGGTGATTCAATTTTATTGATTTGCTGAGCCAGTTCTATTAAAACTGCAACTCCGCTGGCATTGTCATCGGCTCCGTTGTGAATGGCGCTGTCGTTGCTCAATGAGCCGGCAGAGCCGTATCCCAGATGGTCGTAATGCGCTCCGATTACTATCGTAGTTGGTTTATTGTTGTTTATCCAGGCAGCAACATTGTAGCCGGTTTTTTCATTTTTTGAAAAGATGCATTCGCTGCGAAGGTTTGCAGTCTTGTTTTTGAGGATGGTTTTTGAAAGATCTTTTCCCGCTCCGATAACGGGTATGTTGGCTCTGTTTCTGTCGGTATTGAATGCAGCAGTTACCGGAAAATTCTCATTGTTGCTACTAACAAGAATGACAGATTCGGGATTGAATCGGGTGGCTTTGCCAACTGCTGTTTCCAACAGGCCTGTGTATGACTGGGATTGACTGTTGCTGCACGAATCGGAATAGTTTATATCAATGATGATAACAACGTTTTTGTTGAAGGTTGGATTTAACTCTTTGTATTTTTCGTCACTGAGTCCATCCTCTGCAAAAAATATTTTTCCTGTAAAAGTGTAATTTACCAGCGGGTTGATATAGAAAAAATCCTGATTGAGCCGGAACGGTTTTTCATTGATATAAACAGTTCCGGATGTATAGGAATAACCTTCGGAAAATTGAAAAGGTATGCAATAATCTTTTTCTGGAAGTGGTTTTAGTCCGGTATTGCTGAATTCTAAAGCAATATATTGCATAGCTTTTGCTTCGCCCTCGGTGCCGGCTTCACGGCCCAGCATGCTGTCATGGGCCAGCGCTCCAACATGATTGTACAGGCGATCAGCCATCGCATGTTTTTCTTCAGCAGAAATATTTTGAAGAAATTGCCCCTGCAGAAATAATGACTGCAGGAGCAATAATGAAAGAATAAAAAATCGATGCATTCTGATTTATTTTACAGGCCAAGATTTGATTTGCCCTGTTTGAAAACGATGTCAACCGGAATTTTATTTTCTTCCAGTTTGTCAAGATCTTTCTGAAGGTCGGCTGGGATAATGCCGTCAGTTTCAACCCATTTTTTTGCGGCTGCGTAGTCACCTTCACCTTGAATGACTAAAATTTTGTTTACAAGTGATTCGACAACGGATGGCATTTTTTCAAAGTCAACCACATAAAAACCTTTGTCATTACGTGAAATGGCGCCGTTTTTCATGAAATAGTTGAAGCACATCATGTTGGCTTTTCCATGCGCGCTGGCTGCGCCAAAACGTACGGAACGGAAGATGCCTGCAACAAAAGAAACATAGTTTTCTTTAATGTCTCCTTCGGTTATTTCACCCATTTCGCGCAGTTTGGTTACAAGATACAATCCGGTGATGTCTGCTTTTCCCTCTTCGATTGAAGAATACATGTCTTGCAGCACTTCTCTGACTCCACCTTTTCCATTGATGGTGTTTTTGATTCCCAGACCGTGAGCTACTTCGTGGAACATGACATTGTGGAAAAAGGCATCGAATTTTACATACTGACGCTGAGAAGGATCCATCAGGATGTTGGCAATCGGAAGCAAAATTTTGTCGAATTTGGCTTGCATTGCATTTTTCAGCTGCAGTTTGCGTGTGCCTTTCGACAACTGAACTTTTTCATCATTTGGAAGGTTGATGGCAATGGTTTTGCTGCCGGCATTGCAGTCACCTGCATAATAAACAGCCGAATATACGTTCATGTCGCTGTCGGCGCCGGGTGTTTCCTTTTTATATTTTTCGTCAACAGGTAATTGCTTTTGTAGCTCAGGCAGCAGCTTTGCGAAACGTTCCAGCTTTTTGCTCCATTCGATGTCTTTAATCAGAATGAATGATTCAAAAGCAGCTTTATAGCCGAAAAGTGCGTCTTCGTAGTTTTCGATGGGACCCACAACAAAGTCGATGTTCGATGTCTTCATGTCCATCCAGACCATGTCGCTTGGAAAATAATCGGAGGTGATGAGCGCTTTGGCACGTAGTTCGAGATATTTTTTGAACCCTGCGTCTTCGGCCAGAGCTGCGGCTTTTAGCAATAAATCCGATGCTTTCTGCAATTGATCTTTAAACATTTCGTGATACCATACAACTTTGAGCGTTTTGTCTTCGTTGCGCTGAATAACAGTGTATAAGCTGGTTTTGTTTTTGTCGGCCAGTTTTTCAAACTCTTCTTTTGTCATGTCGGCCGGATAGAATGTGGCTCCCAGCGGCTTTTCGCCAATTCCGTTTACAAATGGTTTATTGTCGCCCAGACGATCCCAGGGTCCATAGTTGATTTCGGCAAATCGTTTTGTGTCCGGATCTTTGATGGTGTCGAGAAATGCATTTTTGTCACCCAGCGTTTGCATCCAATAAAGTCCATCCATGATGTCGGCCACTTCAAAAAGAATGGGGATGATTTGTTTTTCTTTTTCAGTCAGATGACTGATATTGGCGGTGAGTTCCACCATGGCATACTGATCAACTTTGTCTTTCATGGTTACACCGGTTGAGTCTTTGTTTTCATCTGTTTTTTTCTTGTCTGATCCGCACGAAGTCAATACCGCTGCGGATAACAATACTGAAAGTATTAATGCTGTTCTTTTCATTTGAAGGTAAATTTAATGCTAAGGTATAAAAAAATGAAATACTAAATTCTTTTCAGCAGTGAGCAGCGATCGGTGACCAGTGAGCTTTGCTTAAAACAAGAAGAAGCTTCATTCAAAATTCAGGCTCCTGACTTCGACACTTTGAAATTTCCAATTTTGTAAGAAATTGATATATACATTTATACAATTTTCAGGATGCTCAAATGGGTGTCCTGGCAAAAAAGACATTGTTTATTCCCAAAACAATACTGACGTCCGGAGGATGTCAAACAATAATAGCATCCGGATAGCTTGTCACGTTTTACGTGAAGCCGGATGTAAAAAAGCACAAAAACAGGATCCGCCAGCTGGCGGATCCAATCCACCTGTTTTTAAAACACATTGTTTCAATATTTTCGTTTTATTCGACCTCTCCGAGGTCGGTTTTTGTTCTATCTTTTACCCGGCCAGAATGGCCGGGCTATTATTGTTTGACCCGCCAGCTGGCGGGTCAGGAAAAATTCATAATAAGTATTTATACCGACGAGAATTATGTTGTAGTCCAATAAATTCTGACGGCATTTACCAATTGATATAAAAACAACAACTTTTTCAAGCGAATATGATTTCCATTGTCTGAAATGAAAGACATCGCTTGCTGAACTATCAGATTTTCGTTGTACAGACTATCGGATCACCATCAACGGAACGCGGCCACAGGGCTTGTTGTCGGAAGAAAGCACCAGATAATAGCTGCCTGCCGCGAGATTAGCAACTGAAACATTGTAAGTGTACTCTCCGGATGTGTTAATTACGTCCATGGTCTGTTCCAACACTGGTTTACCACTCATGTCAAAAACAGAAACGGTGTACCGGGTATTCTGTTCTCCCATAAAGGTAAACTCCGCCTGTTCGCTTGCCGGATTGGGATAAACGCCTGTAATGAGATTTTTCTCATAATCTGTAAACCCAACCGGACACGTAGCAGTGCTGACTCCATAACCACTGATGGTGCTGTTGCAGATGCTCGTGCTGAATGGCCACATATCCTGCACAACAATACTTTTATCCGGAGCTATAAGAATAATGGTAGGATATGCAGAAATACCATATGTACTGCAGATATTGCTGCCACCTGCATCACCGCTGATACAAGGATAATGAACGCCATACGTGTTGTCAAAAGCAAGTACCTCCGTATCATTATCACCTAAATCGATTCCGAGAAAAATAACACCACTGGTGTTGCATCCGAAATTTTCATAGGAAGCGTTGACTTGTGGAGCTGCAGTTTGACAAGGCCCGCAGGTAGTGTAGAAGAAATCTATCAATACATATTTCCCTGAATTCAAATATGTAAAAAGATTATGAGAGTTCCCATGCACATCGGTTGCAGTGAAATCCACCGCAGTTGTCAGTGGTGTCTGGCCATTGACAACGGTACAAAAAATAATTGCACCAAAAAGAGATAATAATTTTTTCATTGGAGTGGTTTTGATGCGATAAATATATGAATGTTTTAGATAACACTTTTGTTTTTTGATCATCTTTTTTTGTGCCTGTCATTTCTCACAGCATGAATAGTATAATCAGTAAAGTATTTTCAAAATGGCTTAACAACCAGAACTTCAGCGAGGTCGCATATTGACATGCATTATCGGAGGACGAAGTTCTTTATATGCGACTCCTCCGGAGTCGTGATTTTGATTGATCTTTTCTACAGATATGTGACTCCTCCGGAGTCGTCCAAAAAATAATTGCGCCGATGAATCAATCGTTTTGTTGTTATTTCAGTTCAGCAGGAGCGGCGCGATTTTCTCGAAATTCGGAGCCCGAAGGGAAATAGCAGACATAGCTGCAATTGTCCCGTAGGGGCAAAATATTGGTAGAATAAAAAAGAAAGCCAGCTCGTGCCGTCAGGTACGGAATGGTTTATCCAATGAAACCTCAGGAGTCTTCCAAAAATGATTGGGCTGAGGTCATTCACTCTGAAATAAGAGCATGCCCCAGCGTATAACGAAGCTCCTTATATGTGACTCCTCCGGAGTCGTCCAAAAAATAATTGCGCCGATGAATCAATCGTTTTGTTGTTATTTCAGTTCAGCAGGAGCGGCGCGATTTTCTC
>Ga0116152_10003650_pt1 | contig 12300 bp, 6 predicted proteins | sample AD_UKC119_MetaG_FD_89894 | JGI IMG/M metagenome (GOLD analysis project Ga0116152, IMG submission 89894) | Active sludge microbial communities of municipal wastewater-treating anaerobic digesters from Hong Kong - AD_UKC119_MetaG | ecosystem: Engineered > Bioreactor > Anaerobic > Digestate...
CCCTGCACGCGGTCGTCTTTATCCGTACCAATGTAATTTATTTTCCCGGGAAAATTGTAATTATCGTAATAATTGACCGAATAAATTGTGATACCGGTGGTGGGGAAAGCGGTATTACTCCATTCGTTGTTCAACGGACGGGTCTCCCATTGCGAGCTTGCTAAGTTAGCAAGGTTTTGTACGGCTGTCCGGGTGGTATCAACAGTATTGGAATACAATCCGGTAACGGCTACCCGCCCGTGTGCATCGTATTTGGTAAAGCTCCATTCTTTGTTCTTGCGCTGCCCGGCATCCCTTACAAGAACCGGCTGGTCGAGCTTATTGTAAACAATGTGCGTCCATCCTGCACCGGGGATATATTTTTCGATTACCCGTCCGCGCTCGTCATAGATATAAGCGTAGATATAATTGATGAAATCAGCATGTGTAAATGGGATTGTTCTGGCAGTTTTTGTAACTGCCGGCGGCAGAACATACCTCAACCTGCCGTGATCATCATATACATAGTCGGTGATGGCGTTCTCCGCAGTGCCTGCCAGCTGCTGCTGTCTTATGGTGCGTCCCTGTAAATCAACATATTGTGTAACTTTCCTCCCGTCCTCGTCCGTGGTTTCGGTTACAAAAAGCGTATTGGCGGGGTAGTTTGCAGTAGATGATACCTGCGATCCGGCGGCTACCCACAGGCGAACCTCATTGGCAGCATTGGTTTTGTAACTGATTATCTGGCGCTTGCTGTTGATTTTCCATGCCTGACCAGGCCCATACTGTTCAATGACCCTGTTAAGCGGAGAAGGTTCGAAGACGGTCTCCGAGAAAGGGCAGGCGTCGGAGGGAATTCCTGCATGTGTCGCGCCATACCAGTCGCTCTGGCTTTCAATGCCATCGTCCGTGAATTTCCCCTGGCTGGCAGCGCTTTCAAAGGGCATATATTTAATGGCTTCACGACCAAAATTGTCGTAGGCCAAAGGGGTGACAACATCCTTACCTGCGGGCGATGAGCCAACGGCTACTGATTGAATGGGGCGGCCCAATCCGTCAAAATATTCTATCGTTTCGTTGTATTGCGCCGGGCTGCGTACCCCTGAGGGAATGGATGTCGTTTCAATTTGCGGTACGATGGTATGGATGTAATTGCGGTTGGAGCTTGGGGAAATGGTCCCCGGAGGGTCGTCATCACCTTCTGTCTGATATGGTTGTGGCGAGACCTCCCAGCCATACATGCCCAAATCATTCCTGCTTGTTCCCCGGCTGGGCGGAAAATTAACGTCATTCCACGTAGATGCCGGGTCGCCGGCATCGATACATAGCGATCCTGTTGCCAATTGATATTTCCCTTCTGCAGGAGCAACAAATCCGGGAGCTACGTCAATGATACCGGATCCCAGGTTATATGTGCCCTGACCAGTCACAACGTATAGCAAGCTTGTTCCACTGCGCAGGTTACAGTAGTTTATAGTTGTGGTATTCACACTGCCATTATCACTAGTCATGAATCCCTCGTATGTTGATGACGGGTTACGGATGATACTGTTTTTGACGGTTAAATGGCTTCCTCTTGTAACGGCCACGGTACTTAGAGCTCCGGCGTTATCTACAATGGTAACATTATACATGGCAGCCCCGTTAACCAGGTTGTGGAACCTGACAGTGTAATGTGCAGATAATGTGGCGTTACCGTAAATAAGGGTATTCTGAACAACCGGGGCCGAGCCGTGGAGCGCTCCCAGAGCAGCAGCGTTGCTGGCCTGATTGCCTGTTATTATCAGATCAGAAAGAACCGGGTTTGCATTGTTATAAAGGTGTATTCCTCCGCCGCTCTGCAAGTATACCAGGTGACCGCTTCCGCCAGTGATAGTGAAACCGCATAACAGAGTGGCCGAGCTTTCTTGCTGGACCATCCGCACTGTGGCATTTTGACTGTTACCATCAATGATTACAGACCGCGGACTGTTCGGATTACCAACCAGCTTAATGCTTTTCCCTCCAAAAATGATACACTCTATATAATGGCCGTCAGCTACTTTTATGGCCTGACCGGCGCTTGACCTGTTAATTGCCGCCTGTATAGTCCGTAAAGGCGCTGACTGGGTTCCGGCATTGTTGTCGTTACCGGTGGTGGAAACATACCAATCGTAAACAGCAGGCAGAATCCCCGCGGCTGCCATAATCTGCATATCGCCTCCGGCTGTCCCGCCGGATTGAAGTGACGATAATTTCGACTGAAAAGCTTGTACAATAGCTGTGGAATCAACTGTCTCAGTCTTGTTTTTTTGGTTTTCCTGGCCATAGGCTGCATGAAAGGTAAGAATAATCATTGCCATAGGCATTATTACTGCCTGTCTGCTATTCTTAATATACTTGTTCATGTCGGGCTTTTTTTGTTAATCATTGTTATAAGGTTGTCTCTTAACAATAGCTACAATTGCGGGGTATAGTGATACCTATGTTCCTTTAAAATCCTGCCATCTTCATCCTTTACCTGATTTAAGCGTCCAAACTCATCGTACTCATAATAAATAGTTCGCCCCGAAGGATCTGTTTCTGAAGCGATACCTATCAAAGGCTTGTATGTAAATGTTGTCAATAGCGCATTGGGTAAGCCTGTGGCAAGGGTTCTGATTGTTTGCATATCGGAAGCCGTAGGCTCAGATTTTGCTGCAATGCCTGATAATGCGGTTTCGTTAATAAGAGCCGTCACCTGGCTGTAAGATGCATTTTGAATACGGGCAATCAGATATTTATAATTATACCCCCAGATATAGGTTGTGCGTACTCCGCCGATATCTGTTGTCTGGAGTATGTTTCCCCTAGTATCATAATAATCAAATGAATTGACGGTAATCAGATTATTCGGGCCGGTAAACGATATTTGCGTTGAAGATGGGACATAGAAGTTATTAATAAGCTGGTAGTTGGTTTTTGTCCTTTCTATTTCAACTCCGCTCTTGACGGATGTGATCTCCTCAATGACCGGGGATACAATATTCTTTCCGGTCATCTGTGAATAAACCGCTTCTGAATAATTGTAGGGATATTTGATCTCCTTCTTTGTGTTGATCCCGCTGTTGTTACTTATCAGTGTCGAAACCTGATTAAGATTATCGTATGTCCAGCTATAATCATTTTGGATTGTGCCATTTGCGTTATTGAAATATTCGGTCTTTTTGTCGACATTGTACGGGTAAATGTAGATCTTATATGCCGAGCCTTCAACAGCGTTGATTTCATATGTATTAAACAGGGCCAATCGCCGGAGATAAACCGATCGTATATATTCCGGATTATTATTTAAAATGGAATATTCGAATGTTTCCCTCTTCAGCGGGGTAACCCCTCCCTCGTTATATACCAGCCTTTCAAGTATTTTTCCTCTTTCTACTACTTTACTGGATAAAGGAGAATAAGTGGATTTTTGCAGGTCTATGCTTACACTATTTTCATCTAATGTATTATCATGATTCGTAAAAGTGTATTCAGTGCGGCCGTTCCCACTCTGGTACTCCGCAACTTTTGAATAGCTGACGCTCCCGCCTTCAGCATTACTTGACACGGGTAAGAGCGAGTTTGAAAAGAATCTTTCTGCAGTGTATGTATTTCCGTTGAATAATTTTCCTTGATAATTGCTCCAATAGTATTGTATTTCTCCATTTAGAATGCCGGGCAAATAAGTATAGTGGGTTGAATAAGAATTTGTCCCGTCATTTTCGATGATTTCTTTTGCGCGTAACCCGCCGCCGGTTTTTTCAGCAGATGATTGTATAGACAATGCTCCTGTCCCTACATTTCTTTTCACAACCCGGTTATACTTATTAGGTTCATACAGAAATTTCTTATAGCCGCCCGTAGGGTATCGGATTTCTTCCAGTATTCCGGCCTGCTGATACGCAGGGTCCGGTTCCCTAAAGGCGAAATACGCGGACATACTTGAGGACGATGCGGGATCAACCACAGCTACCTTATTGTTATAATACCCCCAGTGATCGTATTTTGTATCCAAAAAGCCTGGGATTTGTATGGTTGTATTATATACAAATGACAGGAATGGAATGGTTTTGGTTCCGCTTTCTTCATTAATGGAAGAGAGCTGTAACCTTGTGCTTAAGCTTTCATTGTACTGAAATTTAAAGCTTTTGTATGATGGTATAATAATCTCATCAAGTTTACTTGTTTTCAAATAATTGTAATCTATAATCTTCTCCCCTAATGGAGTATATCCAGATATAATCGGAAGTTGCCCTTCAAATACCGGAATATAGATGTATCTGTCCCAGCCTTGAGCGACATCATAAAGGAAGTTGTGTATTTCATTATAATTATACCTTAGCGTTGCCGAATTTGAACGGTTAAACTCAATTACTTCATTAGGGGTGCTGATCTCTGACAAAAATACCGGCCTGATAAATTTGCCGTTTATCCGATCCCCGGCTGAAAAACTACTTGCTGACACCCTGCCCCCGAATATCCATCCAACTCCAGATGTCGCATGACCGGACATCTTGTTTACACTGTAATACTTTGAGAAATTAACCCATGTGTCGCCTATTTCGTAATTGAATTCAACCGTATCATTTTTGGGTGAAACGATCTTTGCCAAATACCAGGCCGAAAATTCTTCAATGAAAAACTGCTCAAAAAAATCTGCGGTAATTTCAATTTCTCTGAAATAATCCGTGTAGATATTCAAAGTGCCGTCTTCATCCTTATGATACACGCCAAAATAATACTTGGTCCCATCCGGAGCCGTAATGCAAAAACCCATAATTCGGGAAACCCTCCATTGAACAAATCCATCAATGTAGCCTCCCATGCCATTGGGCAACATGTTACTTTTATAATAAGTAAATGATAAAGGCGATGGATTGTTTATATTAAAAGCCACTCTGCCATCATATATAGGGATGTTTATATAAACCAACATATCAACAATGTATCGCTTATCCGTACAAATAACCTGGCCATTCTCATTGATATAGAATTTTCCGCTATGGCCGCAAAAGTTGAACATAAATTCATCGGGCTCAAGCTCAAACATCTGATTCTTTGCCCAGCTCTCTATTTGTGATGGAGTATTCCAATTAGCATTTCTTATGGCTGGTGTATTAAATGCGTAACCCACAGGATATTGGTTTAGCAGATGGTTTTGCCCGCTTGCTCTTAAAAAAATCTCTTCCTCTACGTATGTTTCATCAGGGGCTCCTTTTACAATGCGACTAACCATTCCGCCAGCCCTTAGCGACCAATTCTGCCCTACCCACGTGGGCTGAGCGTCAACTTTAACTCCGGAGGCGTCATAAGCCAGGGAAATTGGAACCTCTATCTCGCCATGTTTTAACGTATAGATTGGCACATTGATGTTCACCGTCCCGGAACTAAGTGATACCGGAGTTTGTACTTCTTTCATCAGCGATGAGATTTCGGGACTTTGTAAAACCGGAGGCTGATAGTTCTGTTGTGCAACCATCTTACAATGCAGGGATACCACTAAGGTTAACGCCGCAAAAAGTATCTTCTTCATGTTTCTGATTTTTTTAGATCATCAGTCTGTTATTTTGAACCGGGCACCCACTTGTTCAACACGTGATTGTACTTTTTCATCTTTACATCGGCAGTGTCCCGGGGACCCGAAGAAAAGTCGTTAACAGTGTCTTCTCCGGTAGCATCTGGCAATTTAATCTTCATTGTTTTATCAATTGTCAGATAGTTGATCAGTGCGGTATCAGCTCTTTCACTGTTGCTGCTGTCTCCCATTTTGTAGATATATACGGGCTTTGATGTGTCAACGGGCTGGAAGAAGCTCTGATGAACCGACCTTTGCTCTTCAAAGGTCGTTTGTACTGTTGCCTGGATTTTCATATCCTTAACAATAATATTCTGACCAACCGCCTTTGGATTGTTAAAGACCATGATAAATAATACGATTAGCAGAAATTGAAGCTTGCTCATGACTGTGAGTATTTATGGTTAATGATTCTGTTTGCCTGTGAGATTCTCTCTTGTATAAAAATCAACTCCTGACTTGATCCATTTTTTCATACGTACAAATATGTGCAGGGCATTAGAGGGCACTTTAGCAATAATGACATAACAAAAAGGTCATCAATACTATATCATTATTTAAATCGTAAAAGCTCCGCTGTATGACTTACCCAATGATGTGGTAATATGAATTCTATATTCACCATTCGTCCCGGATAATTGAATAGCGCCATTTTGTTGCCCTGACGGGAAGGATGCAAAAAATTCCTCTCCGGTTGTATTGTTACGAACACTAATAGTTACCGCCCCAATATCTTCATAGAAGACAAACCCGACAGACTCAGCAGAAGTGTCATAATAACAATATATGGGTGCTTCTACAACATTCCGGGGACGGATCTCTCCCGAGTCTTCTGGCACAATAATGACAGGCACCGTTTTGCTTCCATTAGAGATTTCGTAAGCAACCGCACTATTCAGGATCGAAGCTGAAAGTAAAAAAGGAATAATGAACAGATAAGAGGACTTTGTGTTCTTCATAAATTAGGTAGTTTAGTTTTGGTTATTTAACAGTTGTATCAAATTTACAAGTTATACAACCCGCTACAAAAAAATAACTCTTAAAAAATCTGTCATCCCGCAGCAGTAAATTAATGAGTATTAGACGATTAATTCAGTGACAGATAATAAAATCTGTCACTGAGTTACATCTCACATTATCAATGACTTACATGTGCATCGGACAGATAGCTTCAATCCAATGATTTTCAGCGCATTAGGACAGCAGGATGAGAAACCTCTCTTTATCGGGGACGTTGGATTTGGCAATTTTTTTCTTCAGCCGAGACTTACGGGTATAAACGTTTTGTATGCGATCATTGATAAAAATGCTAATCGTACAGGGCGAAAATCCCGCAAATAAAAAACAAAATAATTCTATTTCTGAATCTGTAGTATCCGGAATCTGGGTTTTCAACTTTTCTATAACATTTTCATTATAGAGATTTACAAGGTCTTCTAATTGCTTTTTGGTACTCTTATCCGTGGCAAAGCTCTCGATAATGCCCTTGACCTTATTGAATATGGCGATTTGCTCGCTCTTGGTGGTATGCCTTTCGTAATAGGTAGAGCAAAGCTCATCAACCAGTGCAAAACGCTCTTTAAACAGCTCTCTGAGTTGTTCAAGCATACGCTCTTTTGAGGCTTGAAACTCCAGGATTTTTTCCATATACCGCATAGCCTCAATATTATTTGCTTTTATAACATTTCGCAAGTAATAGATAACAAGTGATACCGAGAGCACGATAATAATGATTGCCGCTATCCAATACACTTTAGTAATTTTTAGTTTATAGGCGTTTAGTTCGGATTTCTCCTGGAAAAAGTCGCGTTGAGCAACTACTAATGACTGATGTAAAACACCTCTGGTAACAGAGTCTTGAATGGCTAATATTGAACGTAAATTGCCTGCAGCTTCCCTGAAGTTGCCAGTCTTTTCGTTAACAAAATACGATGCATAATAGATATGCGCGCTGTCAAGTCTGTTATTGATTAACAATCTGGCTTGTTCAATGTATGATTTCGCGCTGTCTATTTTTCCTGCTTCAGTATAATACCCGGCCATACAACAGCAATCCTTTAAACTCAACCTTTTATTCAAATTATCAGCTTTTTGTTCGAGAGCGCTTTTGACTTTATCAAAATCACTTGTGGCAGAATAAGTTAACGCTAAGTTACTAAAGCATAGTGATTGCAAGGCTGTATCTTTCCTCTCCACGGCCATTTCCAAAGCTGAGTTATATAGCTCCAGGCTTTTTTCATATTGTTGCAGATTGTAATTAGCAACTCCCATATCGAATATTGCATAATTTATGTGTGCTGTGTGTTGAGTCTTGCTATAACAGAGATAGGCTTTTTCATTGTAAAAAAGAGCGTTTTTATAGTCATAATGCTTTGAATGAATGGAGGCCATTTGTGTATACAATAGACCGAGAAGATAGGAATCTTCTGTTTGCAGCCCAGAATATTCCGCTTCGAGGAATGTTAACATTGCCTGTATATGATTGCCTGAGTTTTGCTGCACCCTGCCGAGATAATATAATGACAGGAACTTATCTGTGGCTCCTCCTTTATTCAAATAGTAATCAGTAGCTATCCTGATTAACGAATCATCTGTTTCGTCTATGTAATTCTTATCCAGAGCCATGGAATAAAGAAGGGCATACCGGGCTTTTATCCCATTGCTACGGAGTTTGTACACATCAATGGTTCGAACCATCTCCAGCGCCTTACGCGGATAATCCGCCATTATTGACTCAGCATCATCCAGGATAACCCTGATATGGTCATCAATCGCACAGCGGCTCATAAGGAATACTACAAGGATTATGTAAGCCCATCGCATATACTCAAGAGTTGTTTCTAATGATGAAAGATACCAAAATAAGGTAATATGTTATCAACCATGCCGAATTTCTCCTCCAAGCCCCGGATGGCGGCAGTCAGGACGGTGCCCGTCTCCGACCGGGTCCCGGGGAGTTCCTTGCCGGTACCTCGCTTTCGTTAAAGGTCTGCTCTGTGGGCTCCGTTCTATGGTGAAGATAAGCCCGCCCGTAGGTTACACCCACATCGGAGTTAAGCGCAGTGAAAAACGGCGTTTTCGTAAAGGTATGCGGACTGATAACTGTCTGGCAGCATCCCGGCCCAGTGCGACCAAAGAGGCGCTGTTCATCACCATCGAGGAGAAACCGGGTTCGCCAACCTAGTAGCATGGCCAACGACCTTCGAAAGATGCCGCAAAGAGATCCTTTAGACTAGGCTGCTCATGGCGACCGGCAAATTGCAGGTGGAGGGCGAGGTGGTCCATGTGGTCGTCTATCCCTTTGTAATATGAACGCCCTGATAGCACAGGTAGAGCTTTTCCCTTCAAGAGATTTTAAATAGACGATCCTCAAATATTCCTGCTATCAGAAAAAAGAATTATATCTTTATCATGTAGTTAGCTGTCACCCGAGACCACATGACAACCTTTCAACAAACAAAAAAATTGCCTCTCAATAACATTATCATTAAGATTGATAACAAGCAAATCTATTTCAATCAAACGCTACACATTCCTACCAGAAATTCTAACCTTCCCATGGATCATATGAGATTCCGATTTAATGAGGACATTTTCTGGAGAATTGAATTAATTCAGTACACTGAAGATAATAAATGCTGGCAGGTAAAAGTCATGGATTATGAAGTTAAAAACACTGATACTTTTAATCAACAAAAGTCAACCAAACAAATAGATAGATTAGAATTTGACAAACTTGATTGGCAAAAATTAGAGCCGCAATTATCCTCGTATCAAGCAATCAAACTTATTGATAGTCTTTACAACCATAACATTAATACTGAGCTTAAGACAGAAATACCCTTTCATCAACCAGAAATTCCTTTTAACAAATCCGCATACGAAATTCCTGTAGAAAATGAGATTCCCAGAACTAAATCAGAAATTGCCAGCTATAATATTTCCCAAGAGCCATTGACTGAACATTTAAATGTCAATTTTTCTGTAAAATTTCAAGATGCTACTTTCACCGACGGATATGTCAATTGCAAAAAGTTCATCAAGAAAGTCGGTGCTTATATTGATTTCAAGATAGAAAATAGTCACATCTTAGGGGAATTCGATAATATTAAACTATGGTTTTCAAAGAGGCTCAAGACTAAAAAATTTCATGTTAGTGCCACAATTACTCTAGTTGATAAAAAACTTGCTCATGTGACTAGCACTTCTCCGGAAATAGAAATGATCACTTCTAATCTCATTGAAAGTGTAAAATATGATAGAACAGTTGCTTTAACAAAACCCCCAAGGGCAATTAATCCAGATAAATCCATTTATACTACTGAAGATATTTTTCAATTAATTGATCCCGAAGTAAGAGAAGGTAATATTTTCAATCAATCCGGACCAGAGATTATTAAAACATTGACTGATACTGAGTTTATAAGGAATCGCAAGCAGCTTGAATATTTATCAGATAATAAACAAACAATAAACAGTAAAATCCGTTATACCCTCAATCCTCTTTTCGGATTTCTATTTCTCAATGAGACCAAGGCTAATTACCATTTTATTTGGGAATTACTTCAATCACATGCAACCTATATTTGGAGTATAGAAAAAGAGAACAAAGACATCAACTCACTATATGCAAAGATTGAGGACATAATAAATATTATAAAAAAGATAGGTAGAAAAGAGTATAAAAGGATTTATAAAGATTTAGGGTATGAATTCATATTCAAGTCAATTGATCACCAGGATATCACCATAAACATAGAAGATGGTTATAAAAAATGGAAGAACAAACTTGATGACTTATTGGTTTGATAATAAAGCGTTTAAATTAGAGCAACATCTAACACAGGCGGTGCTATAATGAACAAAAGCTCTCTTACTAATAATACCGTCGGGCGGTCACGCTGTTTAATAATTATTTTTATATCTCGGGGAATTTATTATTCAAAAATTTTCACGGAAAGTGTACAAACGTTACAAAACAAACCATAACAAAGCTTAAGATTGGCTGAAACAATTAAGAGAACAATTTCCATATTTGTTTCATCATTGGCAGTTAGGGTTTCATTAACTTAACGCTTAAAATTTGTATAACAAGAGCCATGTGCGGGGAGACTATTAATAATGGTTCTGTGAGAAGCTGGAAGGGAGATTTCTCCGGCGTACTTGGTCACGAACCGCTAGCTTTCATTATGCACTAATCAAGATTATTATGCCAGGAATGACAAAAGAACAAGGAATTGAACAAGTGTTCTCAGGTGGTGGACATGTTGTGATTTTAGGGGCAGGTGCAAGTATTGCGTCAACATTAAGAAATTCTGAACCTTCGGGGAAAAAATTACCTTCGATGGACAATTTTATTGAAACACTTGGACTCAATGATTTACTGGACGAAATACCACTTACAACTAGGTCAAATAATTTTGAAAAACTTTATAGCACTCTTCATAAAATTGACCCTAATTCTTCGGTTATAAAGGAAATCGAAACAAGAGTTAGATACTACTTTGAAAATATGTCATTACCTGACGAACCTACAATTTATGATTACTTGGTTCTTTCCTTGAGATCAAAAGATTTAATTGCAACATTTAATTGGGATCCATTCCTATATCAAGCCTGGTGCCGTAGCAGAGAGGTTACAAACGACCTTCCTTATCTTGCATTTTTGCATGGCTGTGTAGCGCTCGGATATAGTAAAGAGGACAAAAAGTGTGGCCCGGCTTGTATGTATGCAAGAAGAGATGGTGGGTATTTTGAACCAACAAGACTACTATATCCCGTTGAACAGAAGAATTATAATGATGACGAGTTTATAAAACATGAGTGGACTAGATTAAAATATTGGTTAAGCAAAGAGTCGGGAACAGTGAGAGTAACAATCTTTGGGTATGGTGCTCCGACATCTGATGTTGAAGCAGTATCACTTTTAAAAAACGCTTGGGGAACTTCTGAAGAAAGATCTATGGAGCAATTTGAGATAATTGATATTACTACGGAAGAGAAACTTAGGAAAAGATGGGATGAATTCATTCATTCACATCATTATGATATAACAGATGAATATTTCGGCTCTGTTTTAGCATTCAATCCAAGAAGAACAAGCGAGAGTTATTTTTGCCATTACCTCCCAAGCTCACCTTCAGAAGCTTTTAGAGAATCAAACCCAATACCCAGTAACTTCAAGACTTTACAAGAACTTTGGAATTGGCATAAACCTCTGATAGATGCTGAGATTAAGATAAATGCTATATCTAAAAAGATTTCTATAAATACCAATAAAAAAGTGTTAAATAAAAGGTATAAAAAGAAAGGAAAAACTAAGAAAAAAACAAATCAAGAGATAACCGAGTACTGGTTAAGAAGACGACGAAGTAAGCGTACAAGAATTAAATAGTAACGAAAGCTATACGGACAGTTGGTAACTCGCCACGCCTTTTGATCTATTCAACTCTAGCTTTGAGATGATTAAAGGGTAACCTTCAAACCTGAATTGTTATTCCTCTGCCCTTAAATTCTATACCGAGACTTAATAGTGGCTTCAAAGAAATCTTGTACTGCGATTTCACCAGAATGCACGAACCTTGTGATAGAAGTAATTTAGGGCTTGGTGAGAAAGTTATAGGTAGTGTTCCAATCAGTGTGTCCGGGGTAGCAGGTCTTCATCGAAGTTTCACATCTTAAAATTACACTTTTCAACTCAATTTTCTGGATTACGAAAACAATCCAACTAATTGTTGGGTAAA
>Ga0116152_10003651_pt1 | contig 12299 bp, 8 predicted proteins | sample AD_UKC119_MetaG_FD_89894 | JGI IMG/M metagenome (GOLD analysis project Ga0116152, IMG submission 89894) | Active sludge microbial communities of municipal wastewater-treating anaerobic digesters from Hong Kong - AD_UKC119_MetaG | ecosystem: Engineered > Bioreactor > Anaerobic > Digestate...
ATGGCGGCTTTGAGGTCTGAGGCTGCCGGGGAGTACCGGCTCCTTGTGGCTCGGCACTCGGACCAGATCGTGTTCCAGGGCGGTTGGCTCAACCGCGCGTACGCCTGAGAGGAGATCACATGGTAGGAGAGATCCTGGGGATCTTGGGGAAGGTCGCCGGCGGAGTCGCTGACCGCATCTTCCCGGACCCGGAGCAGGAACTGAAGCGGATCGAACTGCAGCAGGCGTTGCAGGCGGCGGTCCTGGAACGGACGTCGGAAATCGAGCGCGCCGCGGCCGAGGTGGTTCGGGCCGAGGCCCAGGGCCAGAGCTGGCTCCAGCGGACTTGGCGGCCGATCACGATGTTGGTCTTCGTCGGGCTGATCGTGGCCAGGTGGCTGGGGTGGTCTGCCCCGAACCTTGGCGATGCCGAGGTACTGAAGCTCTGGGACATCGTCGAGATCGGCCTGGGCGGATACGTGATCGGACGGTCGGCGGAGAAGATCCTGCCGGGCGTCGTGAGCTCCCTCCAGAAGAAGTAGCAAAGGCCTTCCGGTTGAGCTCTGTGCTATTGTGGCACGAAAAGGAGCTCAGCACGGCGAAAAAACCTTTTTGGAGAATGCACCACTATGGTGTAAAGTGGTGCACATGAATACAAACGAACACAGTCAAGGCAGAAGTCCCGCGGAGCCGGAAAAGGGCAAGAGCCAGCGCGTTTCTGTCAGCTTCACCCCTGCGCAGTATGAGTACCTCGCTCGAATTGCGCGAAGGAATCGCGTATCAATTGCCTGGGTCGTCCGCGACGCCGTTGAGCAGCTCGTCGCTGAAGACGCACCGCTCTTCAGGAGGAGCCAACCATGAGTGCCAATCAAACGCAAAGCGGGAGGTTCTCTAACCTCGATCCGGACAAGCTGAGGGGGGGATACTACACCCCAACGGCGTTAGCCCAATGGCTCTGTTCCTGGGCGATTCAGTCAGAACAATCAACTGTTTTGGAGCCAAGCTGTGGCGACGGGAGCTTTCTAGCGGCTGCTGCAAGCCGGCTGCTAGAGCTCGGAGCGCAACGCCCGGCCGTCGCTCAGCAGATCCGAGGCGTGGAGATCACCGAAGTCGAAGCCGAAAAGGCCAGGGCGCGGCTTTCGGCCCTCGTTGGCTCGCGTGGCGTTGACGCCGTCGCAACGGGGGACTTCTTTGAGTGGTGGGTGGAAGCAGCGGACACCCGCTTTGACTGTGTGGTAGGAAACCCTCCCTTTATTCGATATCAGAGTTTCCCGGAGCCTGCGCGATCGCGAGGGATGGAGATTATGCGGTCGTTGGGGCTGATGCCCAACAAGCTCACAAACATCTGGGTCCCGTTTGTTGCCGCAGCTGTTGCAAGCCTACGACCCGGCGGACGCCTCGCGCTCGTGCTGCCGGCCGAGCTCCTGCAGGTCACGTACGCGTCGCAGCTTCGGTCCTTTCTTGCCGACCGGTTCACGCGTGTGGATATCGTGGCCTGCAATGAGCTGTTCTTCGACCGCGCCCAACAAGAAGTCGTACTGCTACTGGCAGACGGCGCGCTCGCAGAGGCGTCCGAGAAGAATGCCTGCAAGGTGGCTCTGACAGAAGCCAAACGCGTCGAGGACATCACCGGAAAGTCGCCGGCGGTGGTGTTGAAGAAGGCGTCGCCGAAATCGGTTCGGCACGATAGCGAGAAGTGGCTCAAATACTTCCTGTCGGCAAAGGAAATCGCGTTTATGCGTGCCCTGCGCGACAGCGATGCGGTAGTGCCCCTGTCGCACTACGCGGATGTCGACGTTGGCGTTGTTACCGGGAAGAATGCCTTCTTTGTCTTGACTCAAGAGCAGGTAGACGAGCACGACTTGGACGAGTATGTGACACCCCTCGTCGGTCGGTCAGCGCAGCTGCGGGGGGCCAGACTAACGACGACGGAATGGCGGTCGCTCGCAAAGAGCGGGGAGCGTGTGTTCCTGTTCCATGTTCCCACAACCGTGAACGGTGGCCTGTCGGAGGCCGGCAAACGCTACGTCCAACTCGGCGAGGAGCTCGAGGTTCATAGGGGATACAAATGCTCCGTCCGGAAGCCGTGGTATTCTGTGCCATCGGTTTACGAACCTGATTGCTTTTTCTTTCGGCAGATCTATGACTTTCCGCGGCTGGTGGTCAACACGGCAGGCGCAACGTCAACCGATACCATCCACCGCATGAGATGTCGTGGGAACGCGAAGCGCGTGGCGCAGGGCCTTTACACGCACCTTTCGGCGGCATCCGCGGAAATCGAAGGTCGGAGCTACGGCGGCGGTGTTCTCGAGCTGGAGCCAACAGAAGCCGAGCGTCTGCTCATGCCGGCAGCCTTGGGCCGAGGCCTCTCCATTGCTGAAAGCGACCGACTCATTCGGGCTGGACGTCTCCAAGACGTGCTTGCCGAGAACGATCGCCTAATTCTGCAGGGAGAGGTTGGCTTGTCGGCAAAGGAGTGTCAAATGCTCCAGCGGATCTGGGAAAAGATGCGCGACCGGAGAATCAGCCGGCGACGAAACGGTAACGGCCGGGCGGCAGCGTTCGGCGGCAAAGGATGACCTTGCCTGCATCAAGAGAAGAGGCCCGCGCGCGAGTCCTTGAGCTCGTCCGGCAATTTGAGCAGAACGAGACCGAGTACACGCGGGCCGGCACGGCGTACAACGAAACACAGGCAAGGACAGACTTCATCACGCCGCTGCTCGAGGCGCTCGGTTGGGACGTCCACAACACGCAAGCCCAGCCGCTTGATCTTCGGGAGGTCTTTGAAGAGGCAACGGTCGAGGTTGGAGAAGAGAGGCTCTCGAAGAAGCCCGACTACGAGCTCCGGGTCGCGCGACAGCGGAAGCTCTTTGTGGAAGCGAAGAAGCCAAGCGTTCGGGTCGAACGCGACCGGGCCGCAAGTTTTCAAACGCGCCGCTATGGGTTTTCCGCGAGCCTACCGGTCTCTGTGCTGACGAATTTCCACCAACTTGCGATCTACGATTGTCGCCCCGCGCCTCGAGAGGGCGACGAGGCGCACGTAGCGCGACTCGATCTGTTTTCCTTCCGCGAGCTGGGAACGCGGTTCGACGAGCTGTACGACAAGCTATCGAGAGAGGCCGTGTTCTCGGGCCGGTTTGACGAGCGCTATGGAGTCGCTGTCACACGACACGGAGAGCAGCAGTTCGATGCTCACTTCCTTGGGCAAGTGCGGTCGTGGCGCGAGAGGCTCGCTCGGGATATCCATCGAAACAGCCCGGGGCTTGGGCCCGACGAGTTGAGCTATGCCGTCCAGCTCTTTCTTTCGCGGATCGTTTTCCTCCGGATCTGCGAGGATCGAGAAATCGAGAACTACGAAACTCTGAAAGAATTGCGGGCCGAGGCAGCCTACACCGAGCTTATGGGTCTCGTGAGACGCGCGGACCGGTTCTACGATTCCGGCTTGTTCAAACTGCTCGACGACGAGCGGCTCGGAATACGGATCAGCGACGACATCTTGGCCAGCATTATCGAGGAGCTCTACTACCCTCAGAGTCCGTACACGTTCTCGGTAGTTGAAGCGAGCGTGCTAGGTGAGATCTACGAGCTGTTCTTGGGCGAGGTCATAAGCATCAACGCCGACGGCGAGGCCGTGATTGTTCAAAGGCCGGAGGTCCGAGAGAGCGGGGGAGTGGTCCCGACTCCGCGGTACATCGTCGACGCTATTCTGGAGCGGACTCTCGCGCCGGCGATCGCTGGACGCTCACCACAAGAGCTCCAGCAATTCACCGTTGCGGACACCTGTTGCGGCTCTGGAATATTCCTCCTCGGCGCCTATGAGTTTTTGCTCAACCACCACCTGAACTGGTATGTCGAACACGATCGTGACGAGCACATCGGTAGGACGATCTATGAGGCCACTGGTGGCCAGTGGCGACTGACGTTCCAGGAAAAACGGCGGATCTTGCTGCAATCAATCCGCGGCGTTGATATCGACCCCAACGCGGTAGAGGTCACACGTTTTAGCCTCCTGCTTCGTTTGATCGAGGACGAAACGGCGGCCGGCCTCCAGGCCTACGAGCGGACGGCCCGGCAGCCGGTACTGCCGGACCTGAGTCCTGTCGTCCGGCATGGAAACAGCCTTGTGAGCCATGAAGAGCTCGCCAGATTCGCCCCGGACGCTGATGCGGACCTGGTCAGGCGAGTCTGCCCGTTCACCTGGGAGCGGGAATTCCCAGCTGAAATGCGCCAGGGTGGTTTCGACGTGATCGTCGGGAACCCGCCGTACATCCGGATCCAGAACATGGTGGCGTACTCGCCTGAAGAGGTTGGCCTCTATCAAGGCGCAGCTTCGCCATATACCACTGGCAGAAACGACAATTTCGACAAGTACGCGCTGTTCATTGAACGCGCACGGACACTCGTCAAGCCGGTCGGCCGGGTTGGCTACATCGTGCCCAATAAGTTCATCACGCTAACCGCCGGCCGGGCGGTGAGGCGGCTACTCTCAGGAGAGCGCCTGGTCGAGACGATCGTAGACTTTGGCGCCCAGCAGGTGTTTGGGCGGCGAGCGCAGAACTACACGTGCATCTTAGTGCTCAATCGCAGCGGCGTGGATGAAGTGCAGCTCGAGAGGGTCACCGACTTGGCGCGGTGGCGGTACGGCGAGGCCGGGGGTCGCACGGCTATTCCGACAGACCGTCTTGGCGAGGAAGCCTGGCGGATTGCGGCGGCTGACGCCCAAGAGGTCTTCGATCGTATCCGCGCGCAGTGGACCGCCACCCTGGGCTCAGAGGCCGACATCTTCGTCGGCGTGCAGACGAGCGCTGATGCGGTCTATATCATCAGCGCTGAGCGCGAAACAGCGGACACGGTTTCCTTCACATGGGACAACCGCGAGTGGACATTGGAGCGGTCGATCCTGCGGCCGTTCCTGCATGACGTGCAACTCAATGCCTATACGCGACCGAAGCCGAACAAGTACATCATCTTCCCGTATCGGCTCGGAGGACGCCGGGCGGAGCTCATCCAACCGGCGGAATTGCAGGCGACATACCCGGGAGCGTGGGCATACCTCTCGGCGAGGCGAGAGGATCTGGAGAACCGGAACATCACCGGAGGGACTGCAGCTGAGAGGCAGTTTTATCAGTACGGCCGGACTCAAAGCCTAACGAAGTTCAACAGCGCGAAGATCATCCTGCCGGTCCTGTCCTTGGAACCACGTTATGCCTACGACGACCAGAACATCGTGGTCACTGGAGGCGGAAACGGGCCATTCTATTTGGTCAGGCCGAAAGCGACCTCAACGTGCTCGCTCTACTATCTCCTTGCAGTGCTATGCCACCCACTCAGCGAGGCACTGGTGCGGTCTCGGACGAGCGTCTTTGGTGGCGGCTACTACTCACACGGGAAGCAATTCATCGAGGGGCTCCCGATCCCGGAGTCGGCGACAGAAGAGCGCCAAGCTATAGAAGATCTCGTAGAGCGGACAATCCGGGCAACCGCCGCAGCTGAGGGAGCCCGGACACCAGCCGTGCGCGCGGAGAGGGAGCGAGAGGCAGAAGCGCTCCGCCTGAGAATCGAGCAGGCGATAACGGAAGCGTTTGGCCTTTCAGACGACGAGCTCGCCGCTGTTCGTGCAGTGCCCGTCCCGTCCTAGGCTGGGCAACCTTTCAGTAGGTCGCTAGTCGCGAGGGGGCCTCGGGATCGGATCGGCCGTCGCCCGCCAACCATCACGAATGAGATCGGCGAGGATCTTGTAGGAGACGAATGGCCGCTCATAGTGCATGAAGGCGTAGTAGCGGTACGTTTCGACTAGGGAGTCGAATTCTGATCGGAGGCCCTCTGGCAAGTGGGACCGCTCTTCATGGAATGCCGGGGTATTTGGCAAAGAGTCATGGTCTGATTGCATGGTCCTCCTCAACTACTCGACCTGCCGCGTGGGAGTGTAGAAGACGAGCAGATTAGTAAGCAGGGGAATTCACTATGCGTTTCCATAGTGGACTCTGCATACTATATCTTCGCAGTCCGAGATATAGTGTGCCATATCCCGTTGGGATATGCTAGTCCGACCTCGCAGATCAATGTGCCAAAGCGCTCGTATCCAGATCATCGGAAGAGTTCGATCTCGGTTACGTTTGGGGAGCCAATTGTTCCAGTCCTCGCACCCTTGAGGGTTTGGTAAGCCGTACCAGATCTCGATCGTGCGACGGTCATGGACCAGGACCTTCTTCACCAGACGGCGGAGAAGGTCCTTCTTTTTGGGGTTCGGACCCTCGGCCATGACCCGGTCGAACTGGTCGACGAGGGTCGCCATCATCTCCTGATCGATCGCAGGCAGTTCCAGGCGCTCGCGCCGGGCCTCCAGATCCTGCTTCTCGTCCTCCAGTTCTTCCAGCCGCGCCCGCAGATCGCGGACCTTCTCGTTGCACAGTCCGGCGTCCAGCGTGCCAGCTTCGAAGGCCTCGAAGTAGCGGTCGATGGCAGCCCGGGTCTTGGCGGCCTGCGCCTCGACCTTGGCGATCTCCTGGTCAAGGTTCGGCTTCTCCGCTCCCAGCTGCTTGTTCGCCTCCGTCCAGACCCGGGCGAGGAACTGTTCGTCTCGGAACATGGCCTTGAGGTCCTGGACGATGGCTGACTCCAGGAGTTCGGCCCGCACGTAGTCCTGTATGCATTCGTGATCATTGGTGCGCTTCGAGCAGACGTAGTAGGGCACGTGGACCCCGTTCTTGTGCCCTCCGCCCCCGAACATGTGGCTCTTGCATCGCGCGCACTTGATGATGCCGGTCAGGAGTCGGTCGTCGCCGTTGTGCCATCGACGACCGGCGGACTCCTCGTTTCGTTCCTGGAGAACCTCGTTCGCCTTCTCGAAGAGGACATCGGACACGAGCGGGTCATGCTGGCCTTCGTACAGGATCTCCCGCCACCGGATCTTGCCCAGGTAGGTGGGGTTCTTGAGCATGTAGAGGACGACCCGCCGGCCCCACTTCTTGCCGTTCCGGTTCCGATGGCCAGCCTCATTGAGCTGCTTGCAGATCGCCGATGACCCCTCCTTCCCGATGGCGTACATGCGGAACATCTTCCTGACTATGAGCGCCTCCTCCTCGTTGACGATCATGCCCCGCTCCGGGTCGAGCTGATAGCCGTAGGGCACGACGCCACCGACCCAGGCGCCGGTCTTCGCCTTCTTCTCCATGCCGACCTTGGTGCGTTCGACGATGGTGGCGTGCTCGAACTCGGCGAAGACACCGAGCATTTGGAGCATCATCTTGCCGGCCGCGTTGGCGGTGTCGAACGGCTCGGTGATGGACTTCAGGACCACGCCGAACTTGGTCAGTTCATCCACCATGAGGGCGAGCTCGCGGACCTTGCGCGACAGGCGGTCGACGCGGAAGACCAGCAGGGTGTCGAAGGCCTCCGACTCGGCATCGAAGAGCATCTCCTCGAGGCCGGGGCGGTTCATGTGGGTACCGCTCTCGGTGTCGCGGTAGATCTTGTGGAGCCGCCAGTCGTCGCCCCACTGAGCCTTGCAGAAGGCCTCCAGGCGCTCGGATTGGGCACCGAGCGAGTACTTCTGGTGGTCCTCGTCGGTGGAGATCCGGGTGTAGAAGGCGACCCGGGTTAGGGATTCTCGTTTCGCAGGCATGTGGTGAATGCAACCTCCTGTTATTATGTGAGTTGCGGAGACGCGGCCACATTCAGTCCTACCTCTGAACGCCGCCTGCATCAAGGCAATCTGGCGGACTGCGACGCGCGCCTCCCCGTAAGAGAAAGGGGGGGCGCCGGCCGCCGCCGGGGACATTGAGACTGGGTATGCAGTCCGGACTTGACGCCTAACGATCGTTAGGAGATGCTCCCCGAGTTTTCGGCCGCCGGCTAGAAGTCCGTACGAGGGCATCGCAAGTCGAGCCCCTGACAGCCTTTGCAGGAAGATTGGATTCGAACGGAGACCCATGTGGCGCAACAACAAAAGAGGTTTGGGGCGATCGCGAGGCAGCAGCAGGCGGCGTTCCGGGCGACTCTCAGCCCGTCAGCTCAGGCGGTGACCGATGACAAGGGGAAGCGGAACGGCCACCTCCTGGCCGTAGGCCGCGAGATCGAGAACCTGTACCCCGGCCTCCGTGGTGACGACGGAGCTCTCCGCTTCTTCCGTGATCGTGAGATCAAGTGGTGGACGAATGCGCGCAGCGGCGACCGAAACGTGGGTGGTGGATTCGAAGGGCCGACTCGCAACCTCGCCAGCTCGCAGGTGGCGTGCGTCAACTTCTTGCTTCCGTTGGTCGAGACGCCAGACGCGCTGGTCGCGTTCCTGCGGTGCCTGGACGACGACGTAACCGGCGTTGAACCCATCGTCGATCAAAGGGGCCACCGTTCGCTGGTGGAATTCGAATGGGTCGGGTGGGACAGGCCGCTGGAAGGGGGCCGCATCACCCGCGGCGCGAACCAGACCAGCATCGACGCCTTCATGGTCGGGCGTACGCCGGCGGGTCTCCGGGCGTATCTGATCGAGTGGAAGTACTGCGAGGAATACCGGAGGCCAGAGGACAAGGGGGAGGGGCAATCCGGGGCCACACGACGTGGGAGATATGCTTCGCTATTCAGCCAGGCGCAATCCTCGTTCAACCAGGTCGCACAGCTCGAGGATTTCTTCTTCGAGCCGTACTACCAGATCATGCGCCTTCTCTTGTTGCGCGACCGCATGATCGAAGAGGGTGTGTCGCAGGACATGCAGGTGGCTGACGCGCGAGTCGTCGTGGTGTGCCCGTCGGCCAACACGGACTACCGGCATGTGGTCAGGGAGACTCCGCTGGGCAGGCGATTCCCGTCCCTGGACACCGTTGAGGAGGCGGTCCGGGCTACCCTGAAAACGCCGGACTCCTTCGTCACGTTGGCACAGGAGGATGTGGTGGCCGCACTGCGTCGCGGACCTCTGTCCGACGATTTGAAGCCTTGGCTCGACTACCATCAGGCGCGCTATGGCTGGTAAACGGGGAGGCATAGCATGACTCGACCTGAGCCGAGTGCCCCAACTCCTCGGCAACAGGAAATCCTGAGTTGGGTGAAGACCTTCATCCGCGACCACGGCATGCCGCCGACGGTACGCGAGATCGGTGGAGCGTTCGAAATCAAGAGCTCAAGCGTCTTCGACCTGTTGAAGGCGTTGGAGAGCAAGGGGCACCTTCGTCGGGGCGAGCTCGGTGCGCGGTCTCTGATCGTCGAGGACCACTGCCAGCAGCATGATTGTGGTTGCGTGGAGGTCCGGGTGATGGGGCGGGTCCGGGCCGGAAGCCCTGTCGAGGCGATCGAAGACGACCACGGCACCGTTGCCGTCAAGCGGGATCTCCTCCGCGGCCGTACAGCCTTCGCCCTGATCGTCGAGGGCACCAGCATGGTGGACGCGGGAATCCTCGACGGCGACTACGTGATCGTGCTGCAGCAGGAGACTGCGGAAGACGGTGATGTTGTCGTGGCGCTTATCGACGGCGAGGCAACTCTGAAACGTCTCCGAGTTGAACGGAATCGGGTCCGCTTAGATCCGGCGAACGACAAAATGAAACCTATCTACGTGGCCTCTGGAGACCTGCGCCTGCAGGGGAAGATCGTCGCAGTTCACCGAGTGTATTGACGGAGCCAGAAAGGATTATGGAATCCATGACGTCGATCAGAACTCTGCCGCCGCCCGAGTATACGAACGACGAGAAGCTCATGCTGATCGACTTCCTGCTCGCCCTGAAGAAGACCCATCTCCGCGACTTCTTCCGTGAGCTCGACATGCCCCGATCCGGCACGAAGGCCGAAATGCGAGAGCGGCTGCAGGATGCTCTCGCTGAAGAACGCCTCTCGTACCAACAGATTGTGGAGTTTCTGGATTCCGTCGCACCGTGGGGCAAGCAGCATGTCATCCTCTATGACGGCCCACGCAGGGATCTGCAGTCCTGGAAAGATCGCGACCTTCTGCTGAACCACTTGAAGCAGCACCGCGTCGGGAAGTATCTCAACGCGAGGCTGCCTCTGGTCTTGCCAGACGTGTTGACGCTCTCGTCGATCACGCACAGAGACGCAAAGCTGCGCGTCACCGCGGTCCAGAAGCGGGAGTATACCGAACGGGCTCCTGAGCACGACGGCGAGAAGAGCGCCCCGGACGGCACGCAGATCGTACTGCGGGCCTACGCCCATCACGTGGACCGGACGCTGGTGACATTCGAGTGGGACCTGGTGGCGAACACCGCGATGCTGCAGATCACCCAGCTTCGCGGGGACCGGTTCTACGAGCAGGTGGCGCGGGAGTTCTTCGACCTGGTCAGCACATGGCTCGATATCGAGAACATGTTCACGTTGGTCGACATCCGGGGGACCATCCGTTCCCTCCACGAGCTCGAGGAGAGAGGTAGGGCGGAGGCACGGTCTCATGGGATCCAGTACCGTTCTTTGCAGGGCCGCCGCCTGTCGGCGCACAGCCCCAGTCCCCGCGATTCCGTGCTCGGAGAGGACTACATCGACAATGCCATGGTGGGCGTTCGGGAGAACGGGGTCGGCCATCTTGGCAATTTCTACTGGCTTGCCGGCGGGAATGGGGAGACGAGGGAGACCCCTCTGAACGGAGACGTCCACGTGATCCTGGTGGCCGACAAGGACCGCATCAACTTCCCGACCCCCAACTCCGAGGACGTGGTGCGGTATGTACTTCACCGAGTGCGCGCGCTTAGCTGATCGATACCCCGGCCTCGCGGATCTCGTGACGAAGGTCGATGCCCATCTCAAGAAAATGGGAACGGCCGCGGTTATCAGGAAGGCCGACCTCGCCAGCTTTTTCCGTGCCGATCCGAATCAGGTGGGATCGGTGCTTGATCTCCTTGCGCAGGGCGGATTGCTCCAGGCTGAGGAGATGGTCGAATGCACGTTCTGCCGCATGGCTGTGCTCCGCGCGGATTTCGAGGAAGCGCGTGAAGAGGAGGGCGAGTACGCCTGTACGAGCTGCGACCGCCTGCTGACCGACAAGACAGTGGACCTGATCACGACCTACCGTCGCGGCAAGATGTGGGGGAAGGATGAACTGTCCCCCCATCTGGCGGCGGCCGTCGTCGCAACGATATCCTTGCGCGAGCTCTCTCGCATCCGCGGCCTCTACCCCGCCGCGATTCGTGACGGGGATGCCGAGGAGTTCCGCGAGGCCCTGTCCGCACACCTCGGCGTCGCGTTGGAAGACGAAAGCCTTCACGACATTAGGGACTCCCTCTACAAGGAGGTGAAGCTCGATGACCCTGATGCTGATGCCATGCTTACGGTGCTTCTGACTACCCTCGTGATGCGATGCCCGGGCGTCTGTATCGCTGGCGCGAATGAAGAAGCCATGCGCAAGACCATGGACCGGGCGATCGAAGCGTGCATGAAGAAGGTCGCGTCTCCCCTGAAGGCCATCGTCGACCAGTTGCTCGAGATCAAGATCGTCGACTGCAGAATACCCGAAGGGGACGACCCGGCGTTTTCAGATCCACGCCGGTCTCTGCAGTTGCTACTGGCCTACTGGTCTCTGGGACGAACGATCGTCGTCAACCAGATGAACGGATATGTCAGCCTGCGGCCTCATCCGCTCTTGCGTCTCGTGACGAATCTCCGGGCGAGAATGGAAGTCTACTTCGGCCGGCTCTCCGATCACGACGGGGCGCTCGATGCGTTCACCGCCGGAGACCGCCTTCTGGATCTCGCGGTCGGCGGTGATCCGGACGAACTCTCTGCTGTCCCGGAATGGACAAACGAGGAAGTTCAAAAGGTAGACTCCTTCCTGGAACGTGTCCGGCTCGACATCGGGGCGAAAACGTATCCGCTGACGCACGAGGAGAAGGTGTTCATCGAACATGCTGAAGTGGCGATCGAGGAATACAAGGAACAAGCCAACACCGCTTGGAACCACATTTACGACAACGTGACCCGGCAGATTGCCCAGGCGAAAGGCGGGGATACTGGCAACGCACAGCAGGGCGAGGAATCCGCTCGGCGTCAGCCCGACTACTGCCAGGTCATCACAAAGGAGGGGACCGCGATGCTGCCGAAACCCGGTTACGAAGACCTCATCAAAAAGCGTGACAGCTACGGGATGTTCATCGATGGCATGACTCGTGAGGCACTCTGCCGGAACGGCAACGGCGAACCGAGGATCAGCAAACTCACGGCCAGGGAGTTGGGAATCCTGATCGATTTTATCACGGCCGGGAAGCCGATGCGGCCACTTGCCACCAAGACCGGTGGTGAATGTGCCAGCCCCAAGGCAGCTGCTCGACTGTTCGAGGAAGCGCGCAAGAAAGCGGACTTGAAGCTTGGCCGCTACGAGTATCGTGCCTTCC
>Ga0116152_10003652_pt1 | contig 12297 bp, 5 predicted proteins | sample AD_UKC119_MetaG_FD_89894 | JGI IMG/M metagenome (GOLD analysis project Ga0116152, IMG submission 89894) | Active sludge microbial communities of municipal wastewater-treating anaerobic digesters from Hong Kong - AD_UKC119_MetaG | ecosystem: Engineered > Bioreactor > Anaerobic > Digestate...
TATCATAGATGTTTCCAAGATTGTTGTAGGCCAGTGCCATCCCTTCAAGCGATCCTGCTTTTCTGTATAATATGAGCGAATTGGAGGCCTGTTCCAATGCTTTGGGATAATTGGCAATGCGATTATTGATGAATGAAAGACTCAGATAACACGATGCTACTCCTTCCATGTCTGCCAGGCTTTTGTAATACTCCATCGCCTGTGTAACATAACTATACCCCATTTTGTAATCGCTGGTGGCAATTTTCAGATCAGCCAGATGCTTCAAGGCTTGGGCTTTGCCTTGCAAATAATTCAAACTGTCGCTTAATTTAAGCGATTTAAGAAAATAAGCCTCTGCCGATGTCATGTCACTATGCTGATATTCGATGCCTATCAGCAGCAACATGTTTACCCGTGCCGTGTCTGTTTTTGATTCCAACAGTCGCTCCAGGCTATCTTTTTCAGGCATTTTCGTTTGTGAACTGCCTGAAATATAAAGCAATGCAAACAATAATATGATAAACGACTTTTTCAATTTGGGGAATTCAATTTCGTGCCGACAAATATAACATTTATATGTATTTGCAATCACATTTATATGTGAATTCTGATTTTTTTATTTGTTTGTTGCTCATCTTCTTGTTTTCTGTTGCTAAGTATTCTGATTATCAATTTGATACTTGTATTGAGACTTTTATATTGTTAACCGATTGATAACCCGAAATAATTGATTCAAACCGAAAAAAAGTCGAATAAAAAAACAATAAATACATACATAAATGCCTGAATATTCGATCTAATTGATTTTTTCATTAGCTGCAATGTTTTTTCACTTCATTAATTTTTACTATATTTATGATGATAATACTGAAAATTCTCCTATCTTGTGGTCGAAATTAAACGATAAAAAACAACATCATGGCAAAAAAGACCAGCACAGATTTGTCGGCTTTGAATCCGGCATCGCTCGATGCTCATATTCTGAAAGTTATCTCCGGTGGAAGGAAATTCGAGAATGTTTTTCAATCGGTTTCGCGAATGATTCTCGATGGACCCGATAAAGTGGAAAAGGTGACCATAAACGGCCGTCCGACTTACGATTTCAAACTTTTCCGCGAAGGTAAAAAGCATATTGTGGGCATGTATGACGAAATAAACAGCTTCGTTTCGTTTGTCAAAGATGCTGCCGAAGGTGGCAGTTCTGCCGAAATGGCTTTTGTGCTCATCGGTGAACCAGGCAATGGGAAAACGTTCTTTGTTGATTTCCTCAGCACTAAATACCGCGAATTTATTTCAATACCTCAAAATCAACGTTATACTTTCCGTTTCAACAATGTCGATCTGACTGGCCGTTACGGGAAAATCGACCGTATCGAAAGCCAGACTTATGAAGACCCCATGGTGCTGGCTATGAACCTCTTTGAGTCGCTCGACGATAACAAAAAGTACCTGTCAAAACTGGGATATACCGATGCGCAGCTCGACAAGCTTTTCAAAATGCACCGGCCGTTGGGAGCATGTACCTATTTTGTTTACAATCAAATGAAAGAGCATTTTGGGGGCGATCTGGGCGAGATTCTGAAACATATTGAAATTGTTCCTGTGCCGGTGAGCGAATCGCGCGGAACTCTGACCGGAAAATATGCCGCCAAGGATAAAATCACATCCAGCTCGGTTGACCTGCTGGGCGACGAAAGCATCAGCCGCCTGCTGCATCTGGCCGATGCCGACAATCCTTACCGCTTCGATTTGCGCCGTGGCGCTCTGGCCCGTGTGGCTGGTGGCGGAATACACTTCGCCGACGAAGTTTTCAAAAACAAACGTGATCTCGTTCAGGTTTATTTGGGCGTGATTCAAAACCGCTCCATCGAAATTGAAGGATTCAAATGGCCGCTCGACACCTTAATTGTAGCTACTTCGAACAACGCCGAATTTGCCCGCTTCCAGGAGGAAAAGGAACAGGCACCCATCATCGACCGCTGCCGTCTGACTTACATGTCGCACAACACCAATCTGCATCTGCAAAAGTTGTTGACATCGTATTCGCTGGGCAGCATCGAGAAAACCAACTTTGTCGGGAAAAAACTGCACATCGACCCCAATCTCAATCAGGCCATCTCAACGGCATTCATTCTCACCCGCATGCCGGGCAATGAAAAACTGAATCCGGTCGAAATGATGAAACTGGCTGCCGGCGAGGTGGCTGGCGAGAAGAGCATGCGCACACTGGCCGAAGTAGTGAATGAACTGAATTCAGATCCCGATATCACACGCCGTTTCGGGCAGAAAGGACTTGGCCACCGGAACCTCGGCCGCGCCATTCAGATTCTGCTCGAACAGAGCGAAACACAGGAAGGCGAGTGCATGTATGCCTACGACGTTTTCTCGGCCATTGACAAGGTAATTATTGACTACGTGCAGGATCAGAACGACCGCATCAAATTCATGAACGATGTGAAAATCGCACGGAAGCTGCACCGCGAAAACGTGATGACCGCCATCTTTAATGCCTACATGAATGAGGCCAATGCCATTGAAAAAGACGTGATGAATTATGTGAACATGATCATCGGCATCGATGCGAAGAATCTCGGCCCCAATAAAATCTGGACCTATCAGGATCCCCAGTCGAAAAAACTCATCAGCATCAAGATTGACGAATCATACATCAACAGTGTGGAAGAGCGGCTCGGACTCAAAAGCGAAGAACAGAAACAGAGCTTCAGAACGACCATCACCAAGATCTACGGACAGAAGATGAACACCGATCCGAATTACAATTTCATGGACAACAACGATCTGGTGAAAGCTGTGACCGATGTTCGCCTCAAGAGCGACATTGCCGGCGCTGGAAGCCTGGTGGGAGCGCTGTCGAACCGCAACAACGAAGAGAACAACCGGCTCTACAACCGCATGATCGATACCATGATCAACGTGCTGGGCTATTGCCGCACCTGCGCCGAAAAAACCATTGAATATTTCTGCACGCAGGATGATACGAATTAAAATTCACCACACTTATAACAAAACAAATTCTGATGAAATTATTAAAAATATCAGCGATCACGTTTACGCTCATTCTCGCTCTCATTCCAGCTCAGACCAGCGCCCAGATTATGTTCCAACGACATTATGGTGGAAGTGGTGATGATTATGGAAGCACCTGTATTCAAACTTCCGACGGAGGGTATATAGTCACCGGTTCAACCGATAGCTATGGACTTGGTGATTGGGATATTTACGTGATAAAAACCGATGAATACGGAGATACTATTTGGACAAAAACGTATGGCGGATCAGGTTATGATGTGTCATGTGATATAATTGTAACTTATGACGGGAATTATGCGATATGTGGAATAACTGACAGCTACGGATATGGCAATCACGATGTGTATTTAATTAAAATCGATCAAAACGGTGATACCTTATGGACAAAAACGTATGGCGGAACTGGATCAGATGCAGGTTATAGCATTATTCAAACCTTCGACAATGGTTTAGTTGTTGCAGGAAATACAGGAAGTTTCAGCCCGGTTACAGCCAGTATATATTTAATTAAAACCGATGAAACTGGTGATACCTTGTGGACAAAAACTTTTTACAATCAAGATGTTAATACTGGTTATGATGTAATTGAAACAAGCGATACCGGCTTGCTGATTGGCGTAACGCTGTCTAATACACTCTTAACGCATGATTACATGCTGATAAAAACAAATATGAATGGCGACACCTTGTGGACAAAATTATATGACAAAGGGGGAAATGACTGGGTTTCCAGTGTTGTTGAATTGAGCGGTGGCGATTTTGTATTGTCAGGTAGAACAAACAGCGTGGGATATGGAGGTTACGACACGTTTTTGGCAAGATATAACAGCATAGGAGACGAAATCTGGTTTAAAACCTATGGTGGCACGGAGGATGATTTGGGAGGGAGATTAATCGTCACAAATGACTCTGGCATTGTATTGTCTTGTTCCTCTTTCAGTTTTGGTTCCGGAGGAAGTGATGTATATGTTTCAAAAGCAAATCTACATGGAGACACCCTATGGACTAAAACTTACGGAGGCATTGAAAACGATAATGGAGGATCCATTATGCAAACAGCAGACGGCGGGCTCCTCATCGGGGGTTCATCAAGTAGCTACGGAAACGGATCGGAAATATTTTTGATTAAAACCAATTCCAACGGATATGCAGGAATTGATCAAAACTGCAGCATAATAAAAGAAGTAAAGATATATCCGAATCCCAACAACGGAGTGTTTACAATTGAACAGGAAAACTTGGATGCATCTTCTTCAGCCCTCCGGATTTTTGACATAAATGGCAAATTAGTTTATTCACTCCCGCATATTTTTCAGCACTCAATGACAGAAAAAATTGAGGTTCCTGATCTGGGTTCCGGAGTTTATTTTCTAACAATTTCTGATGAATATTCCAATACAGCAACCAAACTAACAATTAATAAATAACCTCTTATGAAAATCAACGTTCTTAGAACTGTCATTTGTGCCGCGTTTATTAGGATTTTTTATGCTGATTATGCTCAGACACAAATCATGCAGCTCCCAATTCCTTCGGAAAATGCCTCGGTAATCAATTTTACCGCCCCAGCCAATCCTGTACTGACAAACCTGCCTGTATTCCCGTTTAATGTTGGGGATCAATTTGGCCCTCCAGGTAATCCTCACAATGAGGATAACTTACGAGATGCCTATCCCTCCATTAACGAATACTACCTCGGACAGCACCCCATGTACGGGCAAACAGTGGTAAATGATGCAGATGGCAACTTGTTGTTTTTTATTTTGGACAACAATATTTACAATAGATATGGGGAGGCGATGATTGATGTTTAATGAATAAAAAATCATTTGAACAGAATTGGTAAATTGCACAAAAATCTTTCATTATGAAACGCATATTTTTTCTCATTGGGTTTATTTGTTTTGTTACTGTTTCAACTCACGCCCAAATTATGTTCCAACGACATTATGGGGGAAGTGGTGATGAATACGGAAGCACCTGTATTCAAACCTCCGACGGAGGATACATTGTAACTGGATCTACAGACAGTTATGGACTTGGAGGACGTGATATATATGTTGTTAGAACAAATGAATATGGCGACACGATATGGAAAAAGACTTGTGGTGGAAACGGTGATGATCAAGCCACCTGTATAATTGAAACAAATGATGGAGGTTATGCTATTACCGGCATAACATCAAGTTTCGGCGCAGGAAGCACTGACGTATACCTAATTAAGATAAATCAAAATGGAGATACAATATGGACAAAGACTTATGGTGGTAGTGGTGCAGAGTCTGGATATTGTTTATTGCAAACACCTACTAATGATTATATTATTTCTGGATTCACCGAAAGTTATAGTCCAGTTACATCAAGTATATACATAATTAAAACGGACTCTAATGGGGATACACTTTGGGCAAAAACATATTATAAACAGGATGTAAACACTGGTTATGCGATAATCCAAACTGTCGACAATAACTATCTTGTAGGAATAACGTTGTCAAATACAGTTTCAACTCACGATTACATGATTGCAAAAATTGATTCACTTGGGGATACACTTTGGACAAAAGTATATGACAAAGGTGCTAATGACTGGTTTTCTTCTGTAGTTGAGTTAGACGGTGGCGATTTTGTTGTTTCTGGTTTTACAAATAGTTTAGGATATGGAGGGTATGATATGTTCTTAGCTCGCTATAACAGTAGCGGAGACGAAATCTGGTTTAAGACCTATGGCGGCACAGAAGATGACTTAGGTGGAGGGGTGATTTTTACAAATGACTTGAGCATCATTAATTGTGGTTCAACATTTAGCTTTGGAAAAGGGGGTGAGGATTTTTATCTTGTTAAAATAAATTTGAACGGGGACACAATATGGACAAAAACATATGGGGGAATTGACAATGATTATGGAGGATCCATCATGCAAACAACAGACGGCGGGCTGATCATCGGGGGTTCATCAAGCAGCTACGGAAACGGATCGGAAATATTTCTGATTAAAACCAATCCCAACGGATATGCAGGAATTGATCAAAACTACAGCATTGTAAAAGAAGTAAAGGTGTTTCCAAATCCCAACAACGGAGCGTTTATTATTGAACAGGAAAACTCGGATGCATCTTCTTCATCCCTTCGGATTTTTGATATAACCGGCAAACAGGTTTACTATCGTCCCGATGTGTTTCAGAACTCCATGACGGAAAACATAGCGGTACCCGATCTGTGTTCAGGAACGTATTTTCTGACTATTTCCGATGAATATCACAATGCAGCAACCAAACTCACAATAATAAAATAAATCCGTATGAAAATCAAGATTCTTAGAGCAGTCATTTGTATTGCATTTAACAGCGTTCTTCTTACCAGTTTTGCCCAGACGCAAAGCATGCAGCTTCCGATTCCGTCGGAAAACGCTGCGGTGATCAACTTTACCGATCCGGCCAATCCGGTGCTGGTGAATCTACCTGCAACTCAATTTAATGTCGGGCAAAACGGACCAATTGGTAATCCACATATTGAAACAAATTTGCGAGATGCCTATCCCCCAATTAACGAATTCTACCTCGGGCAGCACCCCATGTTTTGTCAATCTGTGGTAAACGATGCCGACGGGAATCTGCTGTTTTTTATTGTGGATAATAATATTTACAACCGTTTTGGGGAAGCTTTCAAAGACGAAAATGATGACCCTGTTTATATGATAGGAGGTGCTTTTACCGTTAATTCTCCTCTTTTTGATAATGTCGTTAATGGTGAAATCATTCAAAACTACCGCTATAGTATACAAGAAGAGAATATTGAACAGGAGGCTGTTTTGGACCCTGAAATTTGTATTTTCCCATTACAAAATGAATGTTATCAATACGGCCTTGTTTGCTCTGCTTATGCTTATGGAGAACAAAGTAAAAAGGCACAAGAGATTATATATAGAACAATTACCTATGTAAATGATTCTACTATTATTCTATCAGACATGACCCCGTTGCTTAACAATAATTATATCAATGAATATAGTGATGAGTGTTTTATGGGCTCCACCAGAGATATTGCTGTTACCGATTATCGGGAAGAATATGACAACTATCTGCTTTTTCTCAATTATTATGGAGGTCTTTACGTTATCGAAATAAGTGGCTCTGGTATAATGGATTTGAATAATATCGTTAAAGTCCCAAGTAATGTTGATATAACTGGCGATTTAGCGTATTGGAATTTTACGATTGGCTCAGAAATGGAGTTGATTGAAACAATCTCAGGGGGAGAAAAAATATACAAAGTAGCTTACGGGCTTAAGAATTCTCATGCGGGTTATAATAATCCATTTATAATTATAAATGAGTTCAGTTATAATGAGCCTATACAGAGACTAAGTGCTGTAAGATTTGATGTGCCATCATTTGATAATAGTGACATAAATAATTTAATTAAAGGGCTTGAATTTTCAGCGGATGGAAATATACTCTATTATACATATACCGGTCAAACAGGACTTTATACTTATCCAGATGGTGTTAACCTATTAAGTTATTTAAGTACTCCTCCTTCTTATTATCAGTATTCCGAAATTGAGTTAGGCCGGGATGGTAATATGTATTTTCTTTATTCTGATGTTAATGAAAATGGTGGTGTTGCTCGTCTTACGAATCCGAATAGTCCCAATTGCTACAATTTTACTGAAAATGTGTTCCCGTCAATAAGTAAAATATATACCTCGTATGACCATCTGAATGATGAATATATACACAAAGGCTCAATATTGCTTTTTGCAGATCAAATCGATGGGAGTGATTACACATCATATTACAACTCATTATCACAAGAATGTTGTCGGGCACATATTTACTATGGGGAGTGGCCAAGCGCAACCAAATTCGATCAGAATACCGATTGGACCTGGGAACCCGGATTTGATAACAATCCATTTACATCTTACGATGGAAAAGTTATGATCGAAAATAATGTTCGTGTTCCATCAGGGAAAAAACTTACTTTGAAAAACTTTGAACTCAGGTTTAATCAAAATGCAAAACTGGTTTTAGAGCCCGGAGCCACTCTAATTCTTGAAAACAGTACACTGGGAGCTATTGATAAATGCGGTCTTAATCAGACATGGCCGGGTGTTGAAGTACAGGGAAATTTCTTGCAGAGTCAGCTTACTCCAGGGGCTCAGGCAAAAATTATTTTAAATAATTCAACCATTGAAAATGCAGTTTGTGGAATTGTAACCAGAGCAACTGATAATTCAGGAAATATTTTTCCAGGTAGTGCTGGCGGAATAATTCTTGCAAAAAACAGTAACTTCATTAATTGCCAGAGAGCTGTTAAAATAACTGCATACAGAAATTTCAATCCATCAACAAACCAAACGATAGGGAATTTGTCATATTTCAAAAACTGCACGTTTGAACTAAATAATAATCTTCATTCATCTTTGACCCCAGAGGATTTTGTATTAATGGCTCGTGTTCAGAATATCCGTTTCTTTGGCTGTGATTTTATTGATTCAAGAACGAACTATGGAATAACCAGACCTGATGGTATTGTTGCTTTTGATTCAAAAATTCTGGTAAAGGGATATTGCAATTCCCTTCAAATAAATCCCAATCCATGTCCTGACTTCAGACCAACAACATTTACGAATCTAAATTACGGAATTAAAGCAAGCAATGCATTATCATTAACTAATAATGTTGTTGTAGACAATTGTGTATTTACGCACAATTGGAGAGATATTTATCTTAGAAACGCTGACAATTCTGTTATTACAAACAATAAACACAATATTAATTTTACCATTCAGCCTTTTGAGCATCAGGCTTATGGCTTGTATCTTGAAGAATGCACTGGCTATAAAGTTCAAAACAATGAGTACTATTCGGAATTTCCATATTCTACAGGTTGTTTTGTTACCAATTCCGGCACAAGTAATAATATTATCGACAAGAATTATTTCCATAATCTGGCAACAGGAATACAAGCAGAAGGAGAAAATGGATCAAAAGGTGTCATTGACCGTTCTTTTATAACTACAGCTGTTACATTGCCGGCATACACAGGCTTGCAATTCAAATGCAATACTTTTGAGGCAAATAACATTGATATAGCGGTTGCTTCAGGGACAATAAAAAGGAGCCAGGGGTATTGTAGCAGCAGCACTGAAACTCCTGCAGGTAATCAGTTTATCAATTCCGGATCAATTGTAAACATTCATGCGTATTCTACGCCTTCTCAGCCGGTAACTCCTTTTCACTACAGTTACCATAATTCAACTGCCCCAAACACCATTCCTGCAACAAGCAATGTGTTGAGTTCAAGTGTGACGTTTCATGCCTGTTCACAAACAACTTTTGATTATGTAACAGCCTGTCCGGCAACTGGTAATCTGACAATTGCAGATCTTCAGGTATCAATAGTTCAAGGGAAAAGTGCCCTGTTGAATTCGTTGTCATTGATTGATGGTGGAAATACGCAGGCTTTGCTTGACAATGTCAATTCAGGAATCAGTGGCGGCCAGTTAAAAGACATGCTTGTTTCTGCATCTCCGTATCTTTCTGACACAGTGCTTCTGGCAACCATTGACAGAGCTGACGCATTGTCGCCGGGCAATCTGAAAGAAGTACTTATTCCAAACTCGCCGTTGACCGAAAATGTTATGACAAAAGTAACTGATCTCAATCTGCCCCGAGGGATCATGTTGCAGATCAATAATGCACAATCAGGTGTTTCAGCGCGTGCCATTGTTGATGCCCAAATTGAATCTGCTTTAGACAGTATTGATCTGTATGAAAAGGAACTGCTGAATATTTATCTGAATGATACAACGGGAGCAGGATTATCATCTTTGATAAATTTCTATTCAACTTTATCAGATGTTGAGTCAAAGAAGATGGTCGTTCAGGCAGCTGTAGCAGACAACAATATTTCAGTTTCACAGGCATACCTTTCACAAGTTCCACAAATATCTCAGGAAGATATTGCATTTGTTGATTTCTATTCACTGGTGAATGATCTGGCATTAGATAACAGAACAATTCTCGATATTGACTCTACTGAAAAAATTCTGTTGGAACAGATTGCTCAAACCAATACAGTTGTTTCAAGTAACGCGCAAGTAATACTTGATTTTCTTGAATCAGTTAATCATCAGGAACTCATTCAACCTCTTAATTTTCCCGATGCCAGCTATCTGAACGGAGCCATTGTCGACAATTATCTTTGCGGTAACAACCGAATTGAAGGAGATACCCTTGTACTGGTAAATACTTCGGGAGAAGTCGTTAAAGCCGTTACGCCTGTAGTAAGTGATGCTAATGGAAGTTTCCGTTTTGATGCATTAGAAATGTATATGTTGAATAAAACGGATTCATTTGCAATAAAAACTGTGAGTGGCTTTGCATTGGCAAAAACAGAATTTAAGACAATTCCCGAATGGTTGTCAAATACGTCCAATGAACTTACTTTAGCTCCGGTAAACAAACAATGGGCAGATGCATACACCCATCCTGACAGCGTTTACAATACGGCAACGGCACTTGATTTGAGCGAGAATTTGTATGTGACAGGATATTGTATGACCAATTCCGGAGTCACTGAAGCACATCTTGTCCGATATGCGCCAGATGGAACAAGACTCTGGAGCGGAGCATACAGCTATTCAAATTACAACGTGCCTGCTGATGTAACAACCGATGCTTCAGGCAATGTTTATGTTGTTGTAAATTCAACCAGAACTTCATCCATTCGCGATATTATTGTCGTAAAATATGACAACCTTGGTAACCGCTTGTGGGAATCAGTTTTTCCGGGCACTGGTCTTGACGAAGCAATCAAAATTAAAGCAACTCCGGATAGCGAAATTGTTGTTGTTGCCAATGCCCAGAACAGAGTTCGACTGATAAAAATTAAAAACAACGGAAATGAATCCTGGTCAAATTATTACAATAGTTGTGTAGCAACCAATCTCGATGTCGATAATAATGGCTGCATTTATATTTCGGCAAGAACATCGGATAGCCAGGTTAATCAGGGAATGAATCTGCTGGTTTACAAACCGGATGGTCAGCTGAGTTTTGCACGCGAAACATCGCGGTTTGCAAGTGCCATTACTAACTCTGGATTCAGTCGCGATATAAACAACAACACCATTCTGAGCGGATATTCGTCTACACAATCACTTTGTTCAAAAATCGATTTTGCAGGCAATGTTGTTTGGGAAAAACTGATTCCGAACGAAAAAGTTCTTTCTGTCACAACTGATTCAGCTGGAAATGTGTACAGAGGCTCTTTTATTAGTGGAACATATTCATTTACCAAATGCAATGGTGCTGCAAGTGATTTATGGACAACAACTGTTAAATTTCCTACCGGCACAGAGCTTGGAACAAATCTGAAACTTGATCTTGGTGCTGACAACAGCTTGTTCTTTGGAAGTACAATGCGTAATTACCGCGCCCGCAACGATTATTTTGTTGGGATGATTGATCCAAATTCCAATCTCGTTTGGGAACAGCAATATTCGTTGAATTCCAATTCTACTGATGATTTCGCCGATATTCAGGTAAGTAATTTCAACAATGTTTATCTGACTGGATCAAGCAGATTTGAGTCCGTCGACAGCCAGGGTCATAATTCAAAAGAGAGCATGTTTGTGACTGTAAAATTTGCAACATGCCCGCTAACAGCCGATTTAAGATCTATGATAAGCTCTGGTTCAGATGAAAATGTTGTATCGGAAACCGACTATCTGCGTGTATTCCCGAATCCTTCCGATGGCAATGTGTTTGTCGAATACAATTTGTCAAATAGTCAGACGGGCACATTCACTGTTTATACTGCAACAGGTAGTCCGGTGCTTACAGTCAATCTGAAAACCGGATTGAACACAATCGCCATTGACGAAAAAATGCTGTCAGAAGGTGTCTATTACTATCAGACTATCATTGGAACAGATGTGTTTTCAGGTGGAAAGCTACTGATTATTAGGTAAAACTTTGTTTCTACATTATGTCAAATGATTCAACAATGCATATAGAGGAATACATCCGAATGGAGATGGAGCTGAATGAATCCATGGGGAAACCGATTGAGGATGCTGCGAAAGCACGACATTTTCAGTCGCTGTATTTCATGCATGACTGGATGGTGTTACCCGGCTATTTTACTCCGGCGCCCGATGCACGGCTTATGCTTCGCTCACTTGAAGACCTGCTCGAGAAAGACAAAAAGCGCGAAGAAGATGGCTTTACACGCCGCATCCGGCTTGGAAAA
>Ga0116152_10003654_pt1 | contig 12291 bp, 11 predicted proteins | sample AD_UKC119_MetaG_FD_89894 | JGI IMG/M metagenome (GOLD analysis project Ga0116152, IMG submission 89894) | Active sludge microbial communities of municipal wastewater-treating anaerobic digesters from Hong Kong - AD_UKC119_MetaG | ecosystem: Engineered > Bioreactor > Anaerobic > Digestate...
ATCTCCGAAATCAGTAGCATTATGCTGTCAAGCCCTGTGCTGATGTCAGTGGTTGTCTCCACTGTCAGCTCAACCGCCGGTTCTCCTGTCAGAGGGTCTATCGACAGTTTCGGACGAAGTGAACCCATCAGGCCAAACATTTTTTCCATGAAATTCTTCTCCTTCTGCCTTACCCTGAAAAGTGCCGTAGAGACAGCATTCAGCATCTCGTTACAGTTCATGGTCGGAAGAAGATCGGTATAAATTACAGCGCATGACTTTCCCCTTTGTTCAATCCGGTGCTTCAGGTGCCTGAGTAAACCCGTTTTGCCCATCCTCCTGAGAGATATCAGGGTTAAATTCCTTCGCGAATCAATGGCGCCGGCAAGCCTCTTCGTCTCATTCTCCCTGTCACAGAAATACTCAGGGCCTGCATATCCCCCCGTAATGAACGGATTGGTGATTCCAGTTTTCATGTTACGTTTTTTACGTAACGCAATTTACGTAAAATAATTTGATTTCACAATTAAATTAACATGAGAACAGTCCTGGAAGGACAGCTTCGGGCTTAACTTGAGACCAGCATCGGAACAACAGCTTCGGCCTGCCGGAACTGAGAACGCTACTTTACTTAAAGCACATCCTCGTCAAGAAATTCTTCAAACTGGAGAATACGTTTGTTGTTTTCTTTATTGAACAGCAGGTGCTCAAAATCTCTGACTTTGGTTTTCAGTTCGGTACTATTGATCCGTTTTTTTATTTCAGCCTTTAATTCAACGGCGTTTTTAATGTCAATCCTCTTTGCCAGGAAGTCATAATCAGGTTTCGTCAGACCCAGAAGAAACATCAGGTCATAGTAATCACGACCCTTTCCTCTTTCCAAAAGAGCTGTTGCTTTCATTGCACACAGGACAGAGTCAGACGGAACCGGGAATGGAAAGAAAAAACCACAACCCCTGATGTTTTTTATTTCCGGGGTATAGGCCACCCCCTGGTCCTGAGCTTCAATTTTTATCAGGAACCTTTCGTCCCTGTGCCCTGAAAGCCCCAGATCAAAAAGGAACTCAGGGAAGTATATGTTTTTTCTGAATGCCGTCAGTTTGGGACTATCTTTTTCCCTGGATTCTACCTTATACCCGCTTCTTCGCAGGAATTGCATAACATCATCACTCATTTCCAGGAACTCCTCCCTCTTTATCCCCCTGCAGTCAAAATCCAGATCTTCTGAGAATCTGTCTATTCCCTTTACCAGGCGAAGGTTGGTCCCGCCAATGAATATCAGTTTCCGGATGTATTGCGTTGTGGACAGGAAGTCAAGAATTGACAATTGAATATATTCCTGTATCATGCTTTTACCCAGAAGTGGATTATTCCTGATCTGATCAGGGAAATAACCCTTTATTAAGCTCAGGTCTACCATTGGTCATAATTAAATGTTATGTACTTTCCTTAGCTTCTCAATGCGTTTAATTAACGCTTTGCTCCGAAAACGGGAAGAAAATTCCATCAGTCTGTCAGTATCGAAATCATTCTCCATATATGATTCATCAAGACGCAATTCTTCGAGTTCACGTTCTGTATTATAAAACGGATATAAATAGAGCAGGTCTGCCAATGCCTTTTCAGGTGTGGCAAACAATATCCGTCTGCCTCCTTCTGTCTCCCTGAGAAGATATCCGAACATCAGATCAGGTTTGATATTCTTATATGAATATTCCCCGACATCATTGCTGAAAGCTTTGGTCTTCAGAGTTGTCACGCTTGTTATTTCAGGGACAGCCTCAGGGATAATTCCATAGAATGACAAAGCAGTTTGCAGCGATATGTACGAAGGTTTGTATATGATGTTGGCAAAATAGAGCGCAAAGTCTGTCGATGCTTTATAATCGGGGAAGGTATAATAACCCTGTCGAAGCCTGATCAGGTAACCTTTCCTTACCCACTGTACAAGGTTGTTCCTGTTAAACTCCGGATAAGTTGCATACACCTGGTTTGTAGTAAAGCATGCCAGGGATTGAAACCTGTTTCTGAATTCAATGAAATTCATTTTATTTCTATTATGCACTAAATATAGTGCATTACGGAAACAAATACAAATTTTGCAGACCTTTTCTCATTTTCCGCCATCCGGAGTTAGAAGATTGCTCCTCCTTCCGATGGTCACACGCGTGGACCTCTCCGGGTTGGATTTGACGGGAGGGCAGTAACAAGCCGCAGGAATAAGAACTGATCCCTGGTCTCTCCGTATTGGAGCCTTTTTTCTACATTTACTTTCCGTATCGTGAACAGGTATGCCAAAAACCGGAAAGTGACAATGTATATCGACATCAACTGTGATCTTGGCGAGACCGACCCCGCAACCGGGCCCGGCAACGATGAGGCAGTCATGCCCTTCATCTCGTCGGCCAGCATAGCCTGCGGGTTCCACGCGGGCGACCCGCTGACGATAGAACGCACAATACGCTCGGCAATGAGACATGTGGTGAACATCGGGGCGCACCCGGGATACCCCGACCGCCAGAACTTCGGCCGTAAGGCCATGAAGATGAACCACGACGAGCTGAGAGCAATGATACTCTACCAGGCGGGAGCCGTCATGGCCATGGCCGCGGCGGCAGGAGCACGTATGCGGCACGTCAAGCCCCACGGCGCACTCTACAACACCGCCGCTACCGACTATGAACTCTCAGTTGTAATAGCCCGGGCGGTGAGGGAGCTTGACCCCTCGCTGATACTGGTGGGGCAGTCGGGCTCGCAGATGATAAGGGCCGCCAGGGACACGGGCCTCGCCTGTGCATCGGAGGTGTTTGCCGACAGGGCCTATGACGAAAATGGCGCGCTTGTCGAGCGAAGCATCGAAGGCGCGGTACTGCATGACACCGACCTGATGATCCGCAGGGTCATCAGGATGATACGGGAAAAGGTGGTGGAGAGTGTCTCGGGAAAGTCAATTCCCATAGAGGCCGAGACCGTCTGCATCCACGGCGACAACGAGACCGCCCCGGTTTTTGTCAGGAAGCTCTCTGAGGCGCTGCGCGCCGAAGGGATCACGGTAAGGCCCCTCGGGATGTAATTATTGGGAAATGACCAGGGACGGAGACATCATGGGAACAAACCCGGGAAACCACTGAGATGGAGCTGAAGTACATACCCTCGGGCGACTCGGCATTCATTATCAAGGCCGGTGATGTGATCTCGGAGGAGGTGAACCTGGTCGTCAGGAAGCTGCTGAAAAGGCTGGAGGAAGAGAACATCCCCGGTGTCACCGACTTCATCCCGTCGTACAATGAGCTGATGGTCTGTTATGACCCGGCAAAGATCGGTTACCGGCGCCTGCTGGAGACCCTCCGCGCCTGTGCCGCCGACCCCGCAGCCATCCTCCTGCCCGCCCCCACGGTCGTCCATGTCCCGGTCCTCTACGGCGGCGAGGCGGGTCCCGACCTGCATCATGTCGCCGAACACAACCGCCTCGCCGCCCGCGATGTGATCACCATCCACACCTCCGCCGACTGCCTCGTTTACATGCTTGGCTTCACCCCCGGCTTCTGTTACCTCGGGGGGATGGACAAACGCATTGCTACACCACGCCAGGAGACACCGCGACTGAAGATCCCCGCCGGCTCTGTGGGCATCGCCGGCGAGCAGACAGGCATTTACCCCATGGAGAGTCCCGGCGGATGGCAGCTGATAGGACGCACACCGCTGCGACTCTTCAATCCCGACAGCAAGCCCGAGTTCCTCTTCTCGGCCGGCGATTACATCCGGTTTTACTCAGTAGATAAGGATGAGTATGAGCGGATAGCTGCTGCGGTGGCTGAAGGCACGTACCAGGTCATACGAACCCCGAAGGAGTGATTATGGCGACTGTGATAGTACATACGGCAGGATTGCTTACCACTGTTCAGGACAGGGGGAGGTACGGGTACCAGAGGTTTGGGATGCCCGTCTCGGGGGCCATGGATGTCTTCTCCCTTGAGCTTGCCAACCTGCTCGTGGGCAATGACCCCGGCGATGCATGTTTGGAAGCAACTATCTCCGGCCCGGAGCTTGAGTTCACCGGTGCAACGTGGATAGCTATCACCGGCGCCGACATGGACCCGCACCTCAACGGCCAGGGTATCCCGATGAACACCGCGGTTGATGTCAGGCCCGGAGACAGGCTCGGGTTCAGAGGTTTGAGGAGCGGCTGCAGGGCTTATATTGCCTGTGCAGGCGGTATAACCGTTCCGCCGGTAATGGGCAGCCGGTCGACTTACCTCAGGGCAGGGATTGGGGGATTTCAGGGCCGGGCGCTCATGCCTGGAGACGAGATGCCCCTGGGGGAACCTCTCGGAAAACCGGGTTTAAAAAAGATCCCTGAGGGCCTGATTCCAGAGTACAAGCATGAGCAGACAATCCGGATCATTTCCGGTCCCGAAGCCCATTATTTTGAGATAGCCGGATTGCGCAGCTTTCTGTCTACTGAGTACACTGTCACCGCCCAGAGCGACCGCATGGGCTACCGGCTCTCAGGAGAACCAATCAGGCATAAGGAAGGGATGACCAACATCATCTCGGCAGGTATTTCTCTGGGCACCGTTCAGGTCCCCGGCTATGGCCAGCCAATCATTCTTATGGCTGACCGCCAGACCTCCGGTGGCTATGCCCGCATAGCAAATGTCATTGCTGCTGACCTCACCCTCATCGCCCAGATGCGGCCAGGAGATATAATACGTTTCAAGGAAACTACCCTAGTACAGCTAAACCAGAAGACCTCTTCTTTTAAATAGGTCAAACCAACTTTTTGTAACTCCATAGAGAATGGTAGTCCAATACAAAGCTTTTATAATTTATTGAATATTAGATCTATTGCGACATAAACTTAATCCTTTCAAATCCGAAGGAACTTCTCTCTAAATTCGGAGTAATTCTTTACTTCTTTATAAAAATCGAATAGTTCGTCATATGTCCGAAAGTTATATCTGTCCTCAAATTCTTTAAATGGAGCTGTAGTAACCCACTTCAGGAATTTGTCGTGATTTGTTCCAGGGCATACTACAAAAAATCTAGCATCGAAGGCCATTGTATTGTAAAGCCTGTGAAGTGCTTCTCTCATAGTGCCACCATCCTCGACTTCAAAAAAGAAAAAAGGTGGCTTATGTGTATACCATATAGCGTCAATGCGATTAATTTCAGGAGCAGTTCGCAGCAATGGGGGTACTTCGCTTAAATCTGCAATATCTCCAAGCTTCTTACCAAAAGCTTCTCTTGAAGGATCTGCAACATATGTTTTGTAACCAAGCATCTTCCCAACTTGAACTATGTAATAAATAGCTTCCCAGTGTCCTGCCGGTTCTTGTTCATTATTTATACTTTCAAATTCTTCTTCGATTTCGACTTCAGTATGTTCTTCAGTATTTTTACCAATATATCTTGCATAGCCACCTAGTCGTTTTGCACACATGAAATGACAAAACATGTCGAATTTCAAAGGATCATTCAATAATTCGATCTCAAGAGAGGGGATCAATTCATCTATAATTGAAACATATTTTGTGTAATTGGCTAAATCTCTGTCAATAGCCTTTCTTTCAAGTATGAAATTTACGGTTAGAATGGTTTTATTATTGATGATTCTAAACTTAGGATTAAGAAAAAATAGAGTTGGAGAAATAAAACCAGCCTTAAATCCTTTGGATAATTCATATTTTGACTCAAAATCCTTAAAGGCATTCATGTTTCCCTTCTCAATAACTTCGAAGATTAGCTGGAATATTGCATCTCCCACCTTTGGCCAGTTCTCATGCTTTTGCCACCCAGCATTTTCAAACCATATTTTAAGATCTTTTGTAATTGCCGGCATCACACTTATACGATATTCTTTCTCTCGATTATGTTTCGTATTTGCATAAGGGAGTAATTTCTCAAGAACATCATCTGAATATTCCTTATCACTTTCCTTTTTAATCTTAATCGCTTGCCAGAATTTTTTCACGTCATCGCCTTCGCGCTGATACTCTGATAGATGCCATTGTCCTGTACGAGATAATAGGTATTTGTCACGAAATTCCTGAGAATAATTCCTTATGGCTTGCTTTCTTGATTCTGAAATGTTCATAATGTTGGGTTATCTGTTTAGGCTGAATGTTTTGCTTCTGCCAGCACTTTCTTTGTTGTAGGTTCATCAAGTGTTACCCATGTTACAGCACCTGAAGGATGCTTATAAGGAACAGGTTTCTTAAACTTAATAACATCCTTGAGAACCCATGCATATTGACCATCAAGATCTTTGGCTTCAGCTTTAGTTAATGGTCTAAATCCCATTATAGCATACTTTTCATACGCGATTTGTGGAGTAAGCTGAATTACTTCAGCCAGGTAGGCAGTCCCAACGACTGTACCGGATCCTGCTCTAATGAGAGCAACCGGGCCAATTTTCTTGGTAAACTTTGATCGTATCTCCCATTTCTTTTTTCCAGCCAGAATCATATCGATCCATGGCTCACGGATTGGAATTGCTGATAGTTCTTTCATCGCTTACTAAATTTTCCCGATACTAAAATAATTCATGTAATATTAAAATTATCTATTTTTTTTTAATTCACTAAAAACTGTATTTCTTATTTCTTCTACACTATTAGTAGAACAAACATATCCACCGTATCGAGTCAATATTTCATATTTTGATTTAGTTGTTGAAGACCCTAGCAAGAACAAAAAGATCTTATTCTCTTTTAAAAGAAGATCTTTAAAGAATTCAGAAGTTAATTGCCAATTACTTATCTCTCCATCTGTTAAAATAATCAAAACAACTTTCTCCTTTTTGTTTCTTAACAATTTTATAATTACATCCATAGGGAATAAGGTACCACTATTCCATGAAAAAAGAAGAGCATCTTTGATTATTTTATAGTCTTTTGTCCAACTCTTTACTAAGGCATTTGAGGAAAAATTTACCAGAGCAACCTCTCTTTTCTTGCTTTCAAAATATTTTACAAACCCGAATGATGCAAGAACCGCTTCATGCAATTTATTTCCTTTAGACTTTATTTCTCCCATGCTACCTGAGGTATCTAGTACCAATAGTAGGTCAGCAAGAGAGAGTTCATCTAAGTTCACGCTTGAAAATGTCTTTTCCCATTTTTTCGTAGTTATACCTGGTAGAATTTTTGGTGATGTTTGTTTTGACAATAAAAGATCTAAGTCTTCGATCGGATCACCAATTTTCCAAGTTGATGGAAATGAATCAAATAATTTTGACCCTTTTTTAACTGATTCTTCTATTGGAAGTTCATCAATATTCTGTTGCTCGAACCAAATGATTTGCTTTTCTTTCTCAGTAAGTTGTTTTATACCTGCAGCTTCAAGAACGTTACAAAAATCCTGCAAGGTGACCTCTTGAGCAAATTGATTTATTGCAGTCATTATTTGTTCAGGATCTTGAAAGACTAATTGACCATCTCCAAAAGGATCATCTTTTGGGGGTATGCCTTGAGAAGCATAATATTCATTTCCTGAAGATATTTGCTTCTCATAATCACATTTGTCAAGATGGAAGAATTCTATAAAAACTTTTGTATATGATTCTGCCTTTATTAGGTAGCTATTCTTATTGAGAATCCCGTCTGATGTGAATAAACTCCTAAGTTCTTTTACTTTGTTTTTGATTTCTGATTCTGGTTCCCCAAGGTGAAGATCACTATCCCAGATTGACTCTTTCAACAAGAACATCAGTTTTGCATGCCGATCACAATCCTTAAATGCATCAGTACTTCCTTTCCTTATCCATGTAATTTCGCTATTTAGTCGACCCTTATAAAGTACCTATATTGTTGATAACTAATGATATAAGTTAATATTAATGTTTGTCAGTTTGCAGGCTTTTTGGTAGATTCGTTAAAAAGCTTGCAAAATGATAGGCAAAACAGAAGAGAATCCCCAATTGAACGTATTCCGGATTCCGTTGGTGAATGTGATAAACATGAAGCATGAGTTAGTCGAGTTGGCTCAGCGAATTGACTGGAAATCAATTGAGAAGGACTTTGCGCCTTATTATGCTGATATGGGTCGCCCGGCAGTACCGGTTCGTAAGATGGTCGGTTGCATGCTCCTGAAACAAATGTTTGGTTTGTCGGATGAAGCATTTGTTGATCGGTGGGTTGAGAATGTTTACTGGCAATTCTTCTGTGGTGAAACCTATTTTCAATATGATAAGCCATTTGATCCGAGTGAATTTGTTCATTTTCGTAAGCGCCTGGGTACAGACGGAGCGGAAAAGCTTCTGAAACTCAGTATCAGTCTCTTTGAAAAAAAGGAAGTAGAAGAGAAAGAAGTACTCATTGACACTACAGTCCAGGAGAAGAATATTACCTATCCAACGGATGCCAAGCTTCATAAGAAGATAATAGAAGGCTGCTGGAAGATAGCTGAGAAAGAAGACATTGATCTTCGTCAGAGCTACAGTCGCACTCTTGGCCAGCTGATGATCGATCAGCGGTTCCATGATCATCCCAAAAGGAGGAAGAAGGCAATGGCGGCAGCGCGGAAGATAAAGACCATTGCCGGACGCCTGGTAAGAGATGTTGAGAGAGGACTTGATGATAAAGAACGCCTTGAGGCATATGATGAGCAGTTATGGCTATACTACCGGGTACTGGGTCAAAAGAGAGACAGCAAGAATAAGATCTATAGCTTTCATGCACCTGAGGTAAGTTGTATCTCCAAGGGTAAGGATCATAAGAAATATGAGTTTGGAAACAAGAGCGGATTTGTGATTACGAAGAACAGCGGCATTATCATTGGCGCAATGGCTTTTGAGAATAATCCATATGACGGTCATACACTTGAGCCTCAATTGGAGCAGGTGTCAGATCTGATGGGCAGGTTACCGAAATTGGCATTGGTTGACAGAGGTTATAAAGGACGCAAGACCATTCTTGGGGTAGAGATCATGATGCCGGGTACTGGCAAAGGCAAGACAGCCTATGAGAAAATCAGGGACAGAGCCCGGTTCAGGCGAAGGGCTGCTGTTGAACCGGTTATCGGACATCTCAAGAGTGATTATCGGCTGATTAGGAATTACCTCAAGGGCGTTGAAGGTGACATGATTAATACGATTATGGCAGCAGTTGCCTTCAATATGATGAAAAGACTAAGGCAAATCCGGGAAGCCATTTATTTTGTCCTGGATTTACTGACCGGCAACTGGTCGGTAAAATATGCTACTGTACAGAATTATTGAAAAACATGACTTGTTAAGGGTCGACTATTTAAGGTTTCGCTAGGGTATTTATAAAAATTTTTCGTGTCAATTATTATATCACTAATCTGATTGGCTATGCCTGGTACAAGCTGTCGAAAAGAAAATTCTTCTAAAGAATACTTTGATGATTTATTAGCATCCATAATGACTTTAAGCATCCTAAAATGAGTAATTAAATCAAATGGGCATGATTGGTAGTGTTCAATTTCGTGCCTAGTTAAAACTTTAACTTCTTCTTGAAATTCAAGGTATGTACTTGGTAAGGCACCAAAGTTTAAATGTATCTGCCAGTTATTGCCAATCGAAATATAATACTCCCCAGTTATATATGATTCTTCTTCAGGAGTAAGAAAGGTTATTTCAGGTAATGGGAGAGCTAATAATCCGAAATACTCTTTTTCAAATACTTCTTGAATAGCTTCAATAGCAAGCTGAATATATCTTTCATTCTTTGCTTCCAACTTTTAGCAGTTCACTAGTTATTTCATTTTGTGGCCCCTGATACTTAAATAATAATTTTATTCCTAATGGAGACCTGGTAGGCTTTACTGTTAAAAGAAAATCATCAGAAGACCTTGATAAGGTAGCTTCCTTATGTAACTCAAAATCCAAATTATCCCCATATAATTCTATTAATCGTTCTTTAATTTTGCCATCTGAGATACTTGTACTATCAGTTACTATGTATTTTTCTATTTCAAATCCATGGATTTTCTTTAATGCCATTAACCGGTCAATCCTATCAGATAAAAGTTGTCTGTTTTGGATTTTGTATGTTCTTTTTATACTGTTCTTTAATTCTAGTAATTCATGGATACTATTAGCATTTTCAATTTGATCTGTATAGTTCTTCAATGATTCATAAATCTCATAAAGTTGTAAAAGTCCTGGATATATTTCGGTTTTTATCAAAAGATCATCCTCTACGGACTTGGAATCTTTTATTAATTTCTCCAATTCCAGTGTCTGTAATTCTGCATTAAGCGCTTTTTTGTATTTAACTATGAATTCTGGATACCTTTTATTAAATCTAGTATATATCTGATCCAAAATCTTTCTTGTCCCATCGAGTTCAGGATTGGTTATAAAAATGTTATTATCAATGTAATCCTTATTGTTTTCGTTTAGATATTTCTTACTAAGTTTTGATCTATGCCATATTAAATATGGTGCGATTGACTTAATATGTAATGATGATACAGTATCATAACCCAGAAACCATGCTAAAGCTCTGCCATAACGATAGAGATCCTCTTTGACTCTAACACTAAGCGGATTTATAATTTTGTTGCATACTAATCCTGTCAAATTATATCTACACTCTGTGCCATAGGTACAGAGTCCTGTATCAACCGTTTGCGACTCATTTGCTTCCTTTTGAGTCCTATCGCAAAGGCGATAATCCGCAATAATATTATCAATAAATTCTTCTGCCTCTGGATCATACTTTAATTCAGCAACTTCATCTTGGATATCGTAAATAATATTGTTCTTCAATGAAAAAGGAAATGATTCTCTAATTGAAAGTTTATCCTTCTTCCCAATTGTTTGCATACTTGCATAATCTGGCATAGTAATGGGTAATGCAAGAGCAAATCTATCCATGAAAGGAATTGGTAGTTCATAATTACCTTCATCAGGTGGATTCATAGTTGCGAATAATGTGAAGTTTCCAACCTGATAACTTTGATCATGGTATTTAACTACTCCTTCAGCAAGAAGAGATAGTAATATGTTTTGTGCATATGGACTTAGTCTCGCTACGTAACTTTGTTTCTGTAAAATTGATATAGAGGTGCAATAGACAAAAGAAAGTCACGGTTGATAATAGTTTAAGAGTACTAATCAAAAAACTTACAACCATGACTTTCGAAGAACGTGAGCAAATTACGAAGAAAAATTCAGATGAGCTGCTTTCGCAGTTGATAGATTATCAGGGAGAGAACCTGATAAGTGAGATATTAAGACTTGGCATACAGAGCCTGATGGAGCTGGAGCGAGATGAACATATAGGTGTAGGCAGCTATGAGCGCGGAGATGAGCGCCAGAGCTACAGGAACGGCTATAAATCCAGGACTCTGTATACGCGTGTTGGTCCACTGGTTCTGCAGGTACCTCAGACCCGTGACGGAGCATTCTATCCTTCGATTCTGGAGCGTTATCAACGCAGTGAAAAGGCGTTGGTTCTTGCCCTGGCCGAAGCATATTTGCAGGGTGTATCGACAAGGAAGATGAAGGCAGTAACTGAGAGCTTGATGGGTAAAGAGTTTTCATCTGCATCGATCAGCCGGTTTGCATCCACTCTTGATGATGAGTTGGACTGCTGGAGAGAAAGATCTTTCACCAGGGAGTATCCTTACGTTGTGGTAGATGCCCGTTATGAGAGCTGCCGTGTAGATGGCAAGATCATTGATATAGCCTGTCTTGTAGCCCTGGGGATCGATTCTGAAGGTTATCGTCATGTATTAGGGATTGATACTTCATGGTCGGAGAGCAATGACTCCTGGGATCGGTTTATTGGTGGATTAAAGAACCGGGGTTTACAGGGAGTAAGGCTTTTTACCAGCGATGATCATCCGGGGATCCATCATGCGATAAAGAAGCATTATCCCGGTGCTGTCTGGCAGCGTTGTCAGCGTCATTTTACGGTCAATGTGATGGATCGTGCTCCCAAAAGCAGGCATGATGACCTTTATGCCAGGCTAAAGGAGGCATGGGACTGCCGGGAGTATGATGAGGCCAAAACGGTTCTGGACAAGCTCTCGGATGATTACCGTCAGAAGTACCCTGATCTGGCCAATTTTGTATCGGAGCACGCCTGGGAGACTCTTGGGGTGTACTACGCATGCCCGGTGGAACACCATAAACGGCTCAGGACAACAAACATGATCGAAAGGGTGAACCAGGAGCTTAAAAGAAGAAGCAGGGTGGTGAGGATATTCCCAAATCCGCTCAGTTGCAGACGGCTCTTTACAGCGTTGCTCAAGGAATGGCACGAGGACTGGGTCAGTGGAAGGGTATACCTCAATATGGATTTATTAAAAGAATTTGAACTGAACAAACGGCTTCAC
>Ga0116152_10003655_pt1 | contig 12290 bp, 14 predicted proteins | sample AD_UKC119_MetaG_FD_89894 | JGI IMG/M metagenome (GOLD analysis project Ga0116152, IMG submission 89894) | Active sludge microbial communities of municipal wastewater-treating anaerobic digesters from Hong Kong - AD_UKC119_MetaG | ecosystem: Engineered > Bioreactor > Anaerobic > Digestate...
CTGGGGGGGTTGTTGGTGATGGTCGTATCAATGTTCCAGCAGCATTAGGGACGTATCCTGCGGCTATTGCCAATGAGAGTGCTCTTGCTTTTACACACATGGCTACGGCTGATCTTATTAGCGGCGTCGATATCACTGCTGGTACAGTTAATTTCGGAAGTGGTTTGCCAGAAGCTAATATTGATGGTGGTTTTTGGGTCGGATATACGCAAGTTGGTGCCGCGACTGGTGTGGCAGCGCCGAATTTGTTGCGCCCAGGACATTATTTAGTGCTTAATCAATTGGAAGCAGATGTGGGCGCCAATAATGGTGTTACCACATCCCAAGCTGGTCGTGTTGATCGTAAATTGGATGATGGTTCTCCTCTAACGGGAGATGTTCGCGGCACAGGAACAGGTTGCTCTGTAGTTGTAGGTGGTGCGACCATCTATGATGAAAGTGCGGATACAAACGCGAATTGCTCACTATATATCCGTGTACAAGGGTAATTGTTAGAATATAATTCAAAGAAAAAGGCCGCGGTTGCGGCCTTTTTTAATGTTTTGAATTTTTATGAATCTTATTACTTCCCTGTAATGGCTTTTAGGAGATCCATGGGAATGGGAAGAACTGTGGTTGCGCCTTTGGCGTTTACAAACTCTCCAAGCGTTCCTAGATAACGCAGTTGCATGGTTTCAGGGCGCTGAGCCAAAATGGTGGCGGCTTCGTCAAGTTGTTTTGCAGCCTGTAATTCCCCTTCTGCATTAATGATTTTGGCGCGGCGCTCCCGTTCTGCCTCGGCTTGTTTAGCGATGGCACGAACCATGGAAGGGTCAATATCGACGTGCTTAATTTCAACGTTGGCAATTTTAATTCCCCAACTTTCAGTTTGAAGATCAAGGATTTCTTGAACATCTTTATTGAGTTGGTCGCGGTTGGATAACATGTCATCCAATTCGTGTTTTCCAAGGACTGAGCGCAGGGTTGTCTGTGCGAGCTGACTTGTTGCCTGTCTAAAATCTTCAACACGGTTTACAGCGAAAGAGGGGTCAACAACACGGTAATAGACAACGGCGTTGACTTTGACGGATACGTTATCTTTTGAAATCACATCCTGTGAGGGAATGTCTTCTGTGCGGATACGCACGTCAACAAAGGTAACTTGTTGTACGAAAGGGATAATGATTTGCAAACCTGCATTCCGTGTGCCTGTGTATTTTCCAAGCGTATAGATGATTCCGCGTTCATATTCTTTTATGATTTTAATGGACGAGATGAGAATAACCACCGCTAAAAATAGGGGGACAACAATAAGGGGCATAATAAATCCTTTCGGTTTTGGTTAATTTTTAGGAATAATTTTAATTTTAAGACCGTCTATTCTTTCAACAAGGGCACAATCGTCCTTTTTTAAGTGTAGCGTCTCATCGCTATAGGCTTGCCATGTTTCTCCCTGAATTTGAACGCGGCCAACCTTTTCCTTCCATTCAAGGATTTTTGTGGTTTCACCAATCATACTTTCTGTTCCCGTGGTATTTTTCTTTTTATAAAGTTGCCAACTGTACCATCCGCCAAGTGCAGATAGGGCGACTCCAATGAAGACACCTGTCATTAGAATGTTTTCACTGACGGGCAGAGTTTCGATGTAACCTGTTTGATGGAGTTGAATAATACCGATCAAGATTGCTGTTGTTCCTGCAAATCCCAACAACCCAAAACTTGTGACAAAAAGCTCTGTAATGAGTAAAGCGATTCCTACGAGTATAAGGTAGAGCCCACCCGCACTAATCCAATCTGAACTGGCGAGAAGGGTTTCTGTTTCCATGTTTTAAGCAGCCTTTTTCTGTTGTTGTTTTAAGGCGCTGATGAGGGCGTCCCCCATAGCGCTCGTTGAACATTCATTGCATCCTTTGGCCATGATATCAGGTGTTCGAGTACCATTGTTGAGTACATTCTGTACGGCCGTTTCAATCATATCGGCTTGCGTGCCGAGATTAAGTGAATACCGAAGTGCCATCGCAAAACTTAAAATGGTAGCGAGCGGGTTGGCTTTACCTTGTCCTGCAATATCAGGAGCGGAGCCATGCACGGGTTCATACAGCCCTGGTTTCCCTGTTTCACCTAGTGAGGCCGATGGTAGCATTCCAAGAGATCCTGTGAGCATTGAAGCTTCATCGGACAGAATATCACCAAATAGATTGTCAGTAACAATAATGTCGAATTGTGATGGGTTGCGTAATAATTGCATGGCGCAGTTATCGGCGTACATATGCTCTAATGCGACATCAGAGAACTCGGCTTTATGTAGAGCAGTCATATCTTCACGCCATAATTTTCCGCTTTCCATTACATTGGCTTTTTCACAAGATGTCACTTTGTTGTTTCGTTTTCTCGCGAGTTCAAACGCCACACGGCCTACGCGTTCAATCTCGTAGGTTTCGTATACTTGGGTGTTTATACCGCGGCGTTGACCTTTGCCTAAATCCTCAATACCACGCGGCTGTCCAAAATAGACACCGCCAGTCAGTTCGCGGACGATCAAAATATCGAGCCCTTTGATAATTTCAGGTTTTAAGGTAGAGGCTTCGATAAGAGCATCAAAAACAAGAGCAGGACGCAAATTTGCGAATAATCCCATTTCTTTACGCAGGCGGAGTAATCCTGCCTCTGGGCGCTTATCGTAATCGACCTTATCCCATTGTGGCCCACCAACAGAGCCCATAATGACAGCATCAGAATTTTTGCATTTTTCTAAAGTTTCATCGGCGAGCGGAACGCCATATCTTTCATACGCTGCGCCGCCAATATCATCCTCATGAAGCGTGAAGACCATTCCTTGATTTTCTTCAAGCCATGCAATCACTTTACGCACTTCGGCCATAACTTCGGGGCCAATACCATCACCAGGAAGAATAGTAAGAGTGTAGTTTTTTGTCATTATGCAGTTTTTCTTTCTTTATAGAAAACACCATCAGCCTGTAATTGACGGTTGAGTTTACGCGAGAAATAAGTCTCCCAAATCAAATAAGGGGCAAAATTATTTTCTTTCATAAACATCATAATTTCGCTCATCAAAGCTTCCCCTTTGTAAACTTCGAACAATGACATCTCCAAACGAAGACCTATAGCTTTTTGTAAAGCTTTTTTCCCGTGCTTCAGGATATTCATTTCATATCCTTGTGTATCCAGTTTTATAAAAACTCTTTTTTGATCTAGCTGAAGTTCTTCATACAGGGTATCAAGCGTTTTCATGGGGATTGTTACTTGGGTTACTTTGTTTGACTTGGGTAAGGCGACCAGTAATTCATCAGACACTTCCAAAATGCTACTCATATCCGTCGCTTCAGAGACGTTCATTTCAATGTTTTTATTGTCATTCCCTAAAGCCAAAGGCGGTAAAACCGTCCATAGAGGGTCTTGTTTGGCTTTTTTTTGCAAATTTTCTTGGAGAGAGGGTAAGGGTTCAATTGAAATGATGTTTCCCTTAAATCCCCATCTGCGCAAGGTGTCATGGGTCTGCCCCATATTTGCACCAACATCAATAACCGTATCAATGCCGTGTTCTTGAATGGTGAGGGCGACACGACCTTCAGCATTTTTATGAGGTTTGTTTTTTTTGAGCCAGGCCATCTTATTTCCTAATACAACCAACTTCTTTTTTGTTGATCCTGTTTTTCGAAATTGGCGATATGCGCTTTTTTCTCTAATGTCAGACCAATATCGTCTAGTCCATTAATCAGCGAGTGTTTCCGCGCAGGGTCAATTTCAAATTCAAAAGAAAACTTATTGCCGCGTTTGATAGTTTGTTTTTCTAAATCAATTTCTATGGAAGCTTCGGGGTTCGTTTCTGTTTCTTCCATTAATTGGGCAACCTGTTCTTGCGGTAAGATAATCGGCAGAATACCGTTTTTAAAACTGTTATTGTAGAAAATATCAGCAAAGCTTGGGGCAATGATACAGCGAATACCCATGTCCAAAATAGCCCATGGAGCATGCTCCCGGCTTGATCCACATCCAAAATTCTCTCCTGTAATCAAAATGCTGGCATCGCGATATTCAGGTTTATTGAGTGCAAAATCATCACGTTCACTTCCGTCTTCGTGGTACCGAATATCGTTGAAGGCGTGAATGCCCAACCCCGTACGTTTGACGGTCTTTAAGAACTGTTTGGGGATGATGATATCTGTATCAACGTTAATCATCCGCAACGGTGCGGCAATTCCGCTTAATTTATCAAATTTTTCCATGCGCTATTATTACTGCGCTTTGAGTGTAAAATCAATGAACTGGTCCAATATTTCCGTATCGAAGGCCCCTTGGTATTTCGCTCCGTTTTTTAATCTTTCAAGCGCTTCTCTAGGGGTGCGTTTGGCGGGTTGATGGGGGCGGTGGATCATATCGCCATCAAAGGCATCAATAATGCAGATCATTTTGATGATTTTACTCAAGTCCTTTCCCTGAAAGCCTTCATATCCTGTGCCGTCAATTCTCTCATGATGGTGGAGCTGAAGCGATTTGATGATTTGAACATGGGGATGTTCTTGTAATGCTTCAGGAGAATGGGTGAGAGATAAATCCAGATATTCAACGCCGAGCCGTGTGTGTTCACGCTTTTCTTCACGCTCTTCGGGCGTGGGACGGTGCGGGGTTTGCCAGATATTTGGGTCATAACAGGGGTGGCATTTACCCAAATCATGGAGCAAATTGGCATCATAGAAATTTCGGCCTGCGCGCTCACTAAATCCCAATTCTTGAACCATGAAGGCCTGTCCAATTGCAGAAGTGCGTTGAAGATGTTTACACATCACACCGCCATATTCATTGATGTTGTCGGCATAGTTTTCAATGAAATGCCAAAGGCGGTTATGAACGGGAGTAAACTCACCTTGAATCAAGGGGTCTTGGTCCACATCATAACTTTCAATAAGGGTATCAACGCTACTTGTTAAGTAAGACATGCCTGCGTTATAGGCGTATTAAAATCCAATGAAAAGGGTTTTTTAGATATCAAGCCGAGGAATTATAACGGTCTGATAATTTCTAGCTGATGCTTCCTCAATACAGGGCTTTTTCTCAAGTCTTAGATTTCCATCACATAAAGGAAGTTGATATTTAAAAATATCTCGTAGTGAGGGGAATGGCGTGATGACCTGAGGGATATTAGGAAGCGTTGGCAGTTGCGGGATAACGTTTGGCAGATCTTGAAAAAAGTTAGGAAGCGTTGGTTCTGTAGGCTCGAACTCTAATTCCATCGCCCAGAGTTGTGCAGCCTCTACAGATGAAGGATTGTATCGGCTTAATTCCTTCAGGAAACGTTGAGCGTAAATATGCTCTGAACCGTCTGGATCAAAGGCGTCTATTCTAAAGATGGTGTCGACTTTCAATGCCATGGCAACATCAATAAAATCTTGAGTTGTCGCGGGACCAAGTTTTCCGTCTGGAATGTCCGCCAGTTCCATATCATTGGCTTCGGCATAGGCGGCCAGATTTTCCTGTAGAGCGAGGACAGCGGTTTCAATATTTGTTTTGTTATCATAACCATCATCTTGATCTTGCAATAAACAGCCAATCGTTAGCGCGCTATCTTCAATTAATTGTTGGGTTAGACTAAAGCGTTGTTCGTGTTCTTCTAAAGGAGCAACAAGACAGGAGAGCATATTAATTTCAGGATTATTAATAAGAATTTCGTGTTGAGGCTCATCTGCGACAGCCGTTGCCGTCGTTGAAAGGAGGAGGGCGGCAGCACCAAAATTATTGCGAATAAGAGCCTTGATCATGAAATTCTCCGTAAAAATGCGAAAGTACTAAATATTATAAGTTACGGAAAATATCAAGGTAAAAATTCCTTGTCAGGGATATTAATTCACTGTTTTTGTATTTTTTTTCGTAGATATTCTCTGGAGAGAGGGGTACATATGGTCTTACTTTTCTGGATAAGGATTGAAAAAAGTGGGTTATTTGTGACCTGAAAGCCTTAGAAATGCTGAATTATCAGTGGGTTGATAACCTTTTAAGGGGCGATAGGTTGGACCGATATGGCAGAATAACAAAAAAAGATTGACAATTATGTAAATCAATGAGATAGTCCCGCACATTCAATTCAACCATAGCGCAATAGAGCACAAATTACAGGTAAGGATTTAAAAATGAACATATTCCAAAAAACAGCGACAGCGGCGGTAACGACTTTGGCTTTGGCTACTCCTGCTTTTGCAGATGCAACGGTAACCGTTTGTACAGGTCCTAATGGTACAAATTGTCAAACAGATAGAATTTCTTTAAATAGGGGCCAGGCAGTTAATTGGTGTGTTGATGGGGCTCGGGTATCGCAATCCGTTTCGTCGGTAACGGGAAAAAAATCTTTTACAGATGCTTTGACTGGTTTGTACAATGTTGCTCTTCGTTCCGCAGAGGCGGTTGAAAGACGTGGCGTGACTGTAACGGGTTTTCAGGCAGCGATGGAAAATTGTTCAGGATCATGGGCGCCTTATTGCACAGAAATTACTGTAGGGCAGGTCTCAGGTTTTGGTAAACCATCGAATGATCCTAATGATCTTATTGGCGATTTAACAGGTCAACCTGGTCGCAACTGTCCAGTTTTGGGTGGTAACAAATACCCAATTGTTGCTATACCTCAATAACTTCTGATGAACAAACTAGGGAAATAATTATGATGAAATTAAGTGCAACTCTAGCAGTGGTAGCCGTCGCAGGTTTTGGGCTGGTTACTGACCCTGAGGAAGCTCAAGCACAACAAACAACAAGCTTGCTTGATCGCTTACCAGTAAACGTTACGCATTGTGTTGATATTGATACAGTAAAAGCAGACGAACTTGTTGCTCTTAGAGTTCATTATAAGACCGATAAATGCCGAATTAATGGTGATCATATTCAGGCAATTGAGCGGGCGATTGCAGAGGCGCAAAGGCAGAACCCTGGTCAGGCGTTGCATGCTTTTGTTGTCGGGGAAACAGACCCTCGTGCGTCTGATGATTATAATATCAGACTGGGTCAAAGACGTGCGAATGGTTTGGCTGCAGCCCTAAGAGAGCGTGGCGTTGAAGTTCGCTCAGTATTGTCTATCGGTGAGAGTCGCGCCCCGCAAACTGTTCGTAATAATCCAGAAGCTAGAAATTCTTATGCTGTTTTAGGAAATCAGTCAGAGATTGCAGCTTGTTTGCAAACGACGGTTTGTCCAGTGACAAAGACTGTGGAGTCAGCATTAAGATTTGATCGATAATTCCAGTTGTTTCTAAAAAGCGCCGTTTAGGCGCTTTTTTTTTACATCTCACGAATATCGGTTAATTTGCCTGTGATGGCGGCGGCGGCGGCCATGGCAGGGCTCATCAAATGTGTACGACCACCGCGGCCCTGACGCCCTTCGAAATTACGGTTGGAAGTGGAGGCGCAGCGCTCCCCTGGTTCCAATTTATCAGCATTCATGGCCAAGCACATGGAGCATCCTGGTTCGCGCCAGTCAAAGCCTGCCGCTTTCAAAATATCAGCAATGCCTTCTTCTTCAGCCATTTGTTTGACAAGGCCAGAGCCAGGAACAACCATGGCAAGTTTGATATTATCAGCAACCTTTTTACCTTTGGCCACGGCAGCCACGGCGCGTAAATCCTCGATACGGCCATTGGTGCAAGAGCCAATAAAAACTTTATCAACCTGAATGTCTTGCAGTTTTGTTCCTGCACTGAGCCCCATATAATCCAACATGCGTTCGACGGATTTTTGTTTGGCTTCATCAGTGAAATCTGACGGAGCAGGGACGGATGCCGTAATGGGCAAAACATCTTCGGGAGTTGTACCCCATGTGACAGTGGGAGCAATGTCTTTGGCGTCGAGGAGGATTTCTTTATCGTAGGTGGCGCCTTCATCACTGCGTAGGGTTTTCCAGTATTCAACAGCCTTATCAAATTCGGCCCCTTTTGGTGCCATTGGGCGGCCTTTGATATAGTTAAAGGTGGTTTCATCAGGGGCGATTAACCCTGCGCGTGCGCCGCCCTCGATTGACATGTTACACATGGTCATGCGCCCTTCCATGGACAGGCTTTGCACCGCTTCGCCTGCATATTCAAGAACATATCCTGTACCGCCTGCTGTACCAATTTTGCCAATGATGGTCAAAATCATGTCTTTGGCGGTTACACCGAGGGGGAGTTGCCCCTTCACTGTAATCCGCATGGATTTAGCAGGTTTTTGGATCAGGGTTTGGGTGGCCAGAACATGTTCAACTTCGGATGTTCCAATCCCGAAGGCGAGAGCGCCAAACGCCCCATGGGTAGAGGTATGACTGTCCCCGCAGACAATGGTCATACCAGGTTGGGTAAAACCCTGTTCAGGGCCAATGATATGGACGATTCCTTGGCGTTTATCCGCCATATCGAAGAGTTGAACACCAAATTCAGCACAGTTTTTGGATAGGGTTTCGACCTGAATACGGCTTTCTTCATCAGCAATCCCTTCAGAACGGTCAGTGGTTGGGACGTTGTGGTCACAAACGGCAAGCGTGCCGTGGGGGTGGTGGACTTTGCGGCCTGCCATACGCAACCCCTCAAACGCCTGAGGGGAAGTGACTTCGTGCACCAAATGACGGTCAATATAGATCAGGGAGCTTCCGTTTTCGTCTGTATGGATAATGTGATCATCCCAAATTTTTTGAAACAGAGTGCGTGGCTTCGTGGGCATATTCATTTTCTTTTTTTAATATTTTTTATAATTTTCTGGGTTTTTATATCCTAATTTATGCCTTCATGACAATAATTCCTTGGAAGTAGTATTTTATGTTTCCTTGGGTGTCAGGATAAGGGCATAACGCTTTGTTTTTGCTCATGGAATAAAGTTACTCTTTTCGTTTGCTCTAAAAATGGGGGTGGGGGTCAAAGGCACACTTTCCCTTCGCTCCTTCTGACAGCGCCCTCATTGTCATTCTTCGACTTGATCGAAGAATCTTTTTGAGTTTGGTTAGGGATCCTTCGGTCAAGCCGAAGGATGACAGGAAAGGTGGGAAGGCGCTTTCTTTTATTGTCATCCTGAGCGAAATGAATGTCAGTGAATGAAGTCGAAGGATCTTCATACCGATAATGAGGAATATCCCTCGACACGCTCGGGATGACAGAAATGGTGGAAAGAAGGATGACAGAAGTGGTGGGGAGGATGGCAGGAAAAGCCCAGTCACTGCGAACAAAGTAATAAAACCACGAAGACACAAAGGCACGAAGGGGTTGTGTTTTTGGGATAAAAATCATAGACCATCATAGCATACGAACAATATAGAGCAAAGGAATATTTTCCTAATTACACGTTGTAAGGTTAGAAATTAACCATTGAAAATGTCGCTATATTTCCTCTAAATCTGCTTGTCATGGGGTTATACGAAAAAACACTTGACATAAATTATGTAAAATTATAATCTACAGAACCTTTTGGGCAAAATAGGAGTGTGTGATGCGATTGAACGAAATTAAATATAGATGGGATGAGGTTGTTGGTTATGGAGCAGCCACTTTAGTATTAGTTGGAGGAGTGGGGTTAGCAGCTGCCAAAGGATTTGAAAAATATGATGCGATGGATGTAGATAACCAAGAGGGCCTGCGTCACGCATTTACTGTCGAAACAACTACAGGAACATCTAATACAGGTTGTTATGCCGATGGAAATGATGACTATCAAATTCAAGATGTTGATACAGGAGAGCCAGTGGAAGGCGCAATAATTCAACAGGTTGATGGTACGAACTGCTTTTTTACAACAGAACCTATGAAACCAACAGGAACACCAGTTTATAATGCTCCAATCATTCGATAGTAATTCTAGGTAATCTCCTTAATAAAAAAGCGCGGATCAAACCGCGCTTTCTTTTTGTCCTTGTGAAATATCCTCCAGTTAAACCGAAGGACGACAATGTTTGGTTTATGCTTCTGCGTTGCCTTCAGCAGGAGCGTTTGCAGAGGCCTCGGCGGCAGCGGCTTCAGCAGCTTTTGCCTCAGCTTCGGCTTTCTTTGCGGCCACTTTTTCAGCTTTACGCTTATCTTCGGCTTTTTTGTTTTCAGCGCGCTGTGCGGCTTTTGCGGCCTTTTTATCGGCTGTTTTCTTTGTTTTTGATACTTTGTTCTTTTCTTCGATATCAACAACTTCCATACCGTGACCTGTTGTACGTTCTGTAATACGTGCAGATTTACCGCGACGATCACGAAGGTAGTAAAGTTTTGCACGGCGAACAGATCCATGACGGATGAGTTCGATGGAGTCAATACGTGGTGAGAAAAGCGGGAATACACGTTCCACACCTTCGCCAAGACTAATTTTACGGACGGTGAAGCTAGCGTTCACGTCATTGTCTCCTGAACGGGCGATACAAACGCCTTCATAGGCCTGAACACGCTCACGTGTACCCTCACGGATTTTCACGTTCACTTTGACTGTGTCGCCAGGGGAGAATTTAGGAATTGATTTTTCTGCCAAGTGTTTTTCGTTTTGGCGTGCTTCAAATTTTTGCAATGTATTCATGTTCTTATCCTTCATTTTTAATACATTTATTTAAGCTTTGGGCAGATCAATCTGCCGCAGTCTACGACCATTATGCCCCTAGAGACATAAGAAGCTAGAAGCTCGATAATCAAGGCAAAATGGTGCCAAGGCAGCTTCCTTTTTCGTTTTAACTAGAAAAACTGCACGGTTTATGGCAGAAACTAGGGGGTATTGCAACATATTTGTTGATATTTGGATAAACCGCTTAGGATTTTGCGATGAATGCTATCGTTCCTGCTCAAACTTTTCGTATGGGGGAGCACTTTGGCCTAGAAGCGGGTACGGGGTTTTTAACCGTTGTGCCTAATGGTGCCCCGTCTCTCAGGAAAAGTGGCCCCGCACGGGATAGAAAAGACTTTAATTGCTATGCCCATGGGCTTGGTTTGCGGCATTTGGGGTGGGTTGAGCCTGGGAGATTGGCTCAACATAATAGGGGGAATGCCCTTAAAAATGATAGTGTGGAGAATATCAGAGATAATCTGATCTATGATGGATGGGGAGAGGTTGATTTACACGCCTGTGACCCGCATAAAGACCATGTTATTGCTGTTGTCTACGGTAGCAAAAACTGGCTGAATCAGGGATATCATGTTATTCGGCTCAATGAGGGAGGGCAAATTTCTCAAAAACGGGGGCAGTGGGGCTTAAGTCACTCTTTGATGCTAAATTTCTCTGTATATGCCCGTCAAAAAATAGAGGGAGAGTCTAATCGGTTAAAAGTTATGCGGCCTGAAGATTTTTTGACTTTCTCGCGAGACCAATTTGTTGGTTTTTTTAAAATGCCCGAAACAGGTATGGTTTTTGATCCTATCTATAGACCGCATCCGAGCCGGTTGAGAGAGACTACTCCAAGAGCTCTGGCCGCACAGCCTGTGTGATTTTTAGGCTCTCTTCGCGTTGCCATTCTTTAATCATGGCGTGATTGCCGTTTTTTAAGACTTCGGGGACTTGGTGTGTAATACCGTTTGCATCTGTCCATTCGGATGGCCTTGTATAGTGCGGGTATTCAAGCAGTCCACCCGTATTGGCGCCAAAACTTTCGTTATCTGCCGTATCATCATTGCCCATGACGCCAGGCAGAAGGCGAATACAGGTATCCATGAGGATCATTGCCGCTGGCTCTCCGCCCGAAAGCACGTAATCCCCAATCGAAATTTCTTCAAACTCATGCGCGTCGAGCACACGTTGGTCGACGCCTTCATAACGGCCGCAGAGAAGTGTGATGTTTTCTTCTTGTGAAAGTTCTTTAGCCATAGCCTGATTAAAAACTTTTCCGCGAGGGGAGAGATATATCTTGCGGCTCGGTTTTTTAATCGACAATAAGGCGGCTTCAATCACATCGGCGCGCATGACCATCCCTGCGCCGCCGCCATAAGGTGTATCATCCACCGTTTTGTGGTTGTCGGTTGCAAAATCGCGGATGTTGATGGCATTAAACGACCAATCCCCACGTTCCAACGCTTTGCCTGCCAGAGATTGGCCGAGCATACCTGGAAACATGTCAGGGAAGAGGGTGAGGAGGTTGAAATTTATCATGTTTTTTCTTTGGTCTTATCGAGGGTGCGCCTGCAAGAAAACCCATTATGGTTCCTATGAAAGTTTTTAAATAAGGTTTTCTGATGATAGGCGCTTTCCTATTTTGATAATATTTTTTTTCAATTTCAATGGTATCTTTAATAATTCCTAATGCTCGATCATAATCTTCGCTTAAAATCATAAGGCGTGTGCCACCAAGAGCAATATTGAGGTGCCATGCTGTACTCGTATGGTTTTCATCA
>Ga0116152_10003656_pt1 | contig 12288 bp, 12 predicted proteins | sample AD_UKC119_MetaG_FD_89894 | JGI IMG/M metagenome (GOLD analysis project Ga0116152, IMG submission 89894) | Active sludge microbial communities of municipal wastewater-treating anaerobic digesters from Hong Kong - AD_UKC119_MetaG | ecosystem: Engineered > Bioreactor > Anaerobic > Digestate...
AGACACAATTTTTATGATAGAATAAACACATTCATTATTCATTTTAGGGAGGATATTGTTATGGAAAACAACACAACACCGGTCGATAGCGGAAACAAGACCACTAATATTCTTGTTTACATCGGCATTTTATTCATTGTAGGACTTGTAAGCGATCATAAAAATGATCCAGACGTAAAGTTCCACACCAACCAAGGTATCGTACTTACCATTTTCGGAACAATCGTAATATGCATCACATGTGGTATTGGTTCTATTGCATACATTGTTTTCATGATCATCGGTATCATGAATGCAAACAAGGGTGAGATGAAGCCACTTCCGTTGATCGGAAAGATTCAGATCCTCAAGTAATTCCTGTCATTGTAAAAAGAAATGCTCCTTCCCATGCGGGAAGGGGCATTTTTGTTTGCTTTGATTGCTTTCGAGACGAGGAACACCAGTCAGAAGCGGATGACTTTTTCAGCACTCAGCATCGTTTGCACCAGGTCCGCCATGGATACGCACTCGATGAGCACATTACCGGGCACCTTAACATAATAGAATAGGCTCTCATTACAGGCCTTAATCACCACATCTCGTTCGATGAGCTTTTGCCAAATCGATGCGGCCTCATGCTCTTCATCGACCAATAGCACAGCCTTATGAAAAAGAAGGATTTCATCTGGGAGCTTCTTTCCATTTTCAAGACTATGTAGCGCCGTCAGCAATAACTCCTGACCATGTTCATAATCGTCCATATCACCAATCGTATCACCGCCGATAGCAATCACTGTTTTGCCATCATGATTTTTCTCGTCTTCAATGGCATATTGCGAGCGAAGAATCGTGTCCGTCTGTGTCGCGCCCATCGGCACCTTTGCCGTCTTCTCGTTTTCCAAATCAAAATCGAAATAATCATCTCCTGCCATATGTATCACACCTCATCCTTTCCGCTTAGTAGGTCAATGGCTCTTGGAACTGCGTCCTTGCTGTCGCCCCACGGCTTGTCATTGTTCCGATAATCAAATTTTAACGTAAACCACTCCACATCGGCAATCATTTTTCCCATTCCGGCCTGTGATGAAGCACGTAATGCCGGAACAAACTCAGCCGCCGCGTTTTGATTCAAATACTTCGCCGCCGCACGTAAAAGATAAGCCGTGTGCGGTAAGCAATGCTTCTTCTCCGAAAAAACCGCTCGAAAATCGGCATCCTCTGTAAACATCGATAGCAAAACGTCTGCGTATCGATCCATCGTAAAATCTATTTTGTCACAGATAATGCATGAGCCCATACGTTTGTCGATCGCATCTGCCAATAACGTAAGACGCTTCTTGTATTCGGCATCTTTGCCCTTCATCAAGGAGCGTGATGCGGGCGCTGCCTTCTCCCATAAAGGATCTATTTCCGTTTTTACATCCATCAAATGCGTATGCAGCATGAGTCCCATTCCAAGTCGATTGATTTCGCGTGCAAACATTTTCTCCAAATGCTCGCCACAAAAGCCTGTCGTATTGGTCATTTTTCGCGTATCAGGCTCCATCAGTGATGGACCAAGATAGTAATCGAGTGCATTCGCTTCGACCTTTGCGCGAAGTGCACAGAGCGGGCATGCCGCGTCCGAATGGTAGGCATCATTGACGGGAATCATATAGATTTTTTCCTTCATGGTATCCTCCTTGTCGCATCTTCATTGCACATGTAATGCCTCGAGCGTATTGGCCTTCGGCCATAAATCCGTACAATGTGTCGTTCAAACAGCATCCTGATGAATCAGCCGCTTTGCGCGCACATCAATCGCCACTGTATTAATAGATGAATATTCTTCAATATATTGTCCGAGTTTCTGTTGCGCCGTGAAAAGTACTTCTTGCGCATTGTATCCATACAACAACTCCAAATCGACACTCAATACAACGCCATAGACGCGTTTCTCTGATTGAAAATATACAACATCGTGTACACCTGGTACTTTTTTCATGATAATCCGCACCAAATCCAGTAGTGCTTCATCTGAAATCGAATAACTGCCCAAGCTCGAAAAGGTCGGACGCACAACGGTTCTTTCCGTATCCGGCGCGATTGTCTGAACGCCACGTTCTTTATCAAGACGACGGCGTAGGCGATTAAGTGGGTCCGAAAAATAGCCAGAGAATTCATGCTTGATTTCCATGCTTGGTACAGGAATCGTATGCATTCCTTCGCTCATACGCGTGTGCTTGGCTTGCTGAATTTCTTCTTCTGTGCTGACATCCTCGATACGAATCAACATCGAAGGCTGATTGAGCCAAAGGTTCGTGCAAATCTTTTCGAGCATTGCATCAGACGTTCCGAGAATCATCAGGGTGGCAGGGAGACTCTCAGCCAGAGCTCGCCGCATTACGGACGATCGGCTTGGGTCGGCAAAAAGTGCCTGACGGACGGATTCGAGCTTCGTAGGAGCCTTCTTCGCCGAGCTGCCTGCCACAATACGGCTGCCGTTAATCAGCAAGCCGTCATCAATAATGTAATTAATGGAGTTTTGACGTGCCACGCGAATCGCTCGTGTACTCTTTCCCGTTCCGGACGGACCAACAAAGGCCGCGACCGCAATCTGCGAAAGTAGCTCTCGCATTTGCTTTTCGTCATTGGCAGCGATTTCAATCTGCCGTTCATTACGAGTATGCGGCTTACTATCACCGCCTAAACGTTCGAAACGACGCAACGTCGCACGAAGCTCCGGAATAAGCACACCACGCCGAGCGCTGTTGGACGACACCGGGTGTTCATGATTCTCTTTTGCTTTGTCTTTGTCTTTTTCTCTGTTCGGAGAATTCTTCGGAAGGTCCATTTACGAATCCCCTCTTTCGTTCACCGTGTTGCGTGTACTTCGAATCCGTCAAATCGGATTAAGAATCCCAGTTATTGAACACTTCTTGAATGTCGTCATTCTCATCCATCTTGTCGAGCATCTTCTCAAGTTGTTCAGCCGTTTCCGTATCTGCAATCTCCGTCCATGTAATCGGAACCGGACCTAATGTCGAATCAGAGAATGTATAACCCTTCGCCGTTAATGCATCCTTAACTGTGTAATAGCTATCCGGGTCGGTTACGATTTCGTAGTAGTCGCCTTCATTCGAGAAATCTTCAGCACCCGCTTCGAGCGCATCCATCATAACCGTCTCTTCGTCGTCGAATTCTTCGGAGTCAATCAAGATCGTCCCCTTCTCCTGGAAAAGGAATGAGACACTGCCCGCGACACCCATGTTTCCGCCGTGTTTATCAAACAAGTGGCGTACATCACCAGCTGTACGATTTCTGTTATTCGTAAGCGTTCTTACCATAACGGCAACACCGCCTGGGCCGTATCCCTCATAAACAATTTCTTCGTACGCGTCACCTTCACCGGCGCCTGCTGCCTTCTTAATTGCACGATTGATATTATCATTCGGCATGTTCGCTGCCTTTGCCTTTGCGATAACATCCTTCAAACGGGAGTTACCCTCCGGGTCTGGACCGCCTTCTTTTACGGCAACCATGATTTCCTTCGCAGCTTTCGTAAAGGCTGCGCCCTTCACGGCATCGGATGCTTCTTTCTTACGCTTAATATTGTTCCACTTGGAATGACCTGACATCGGAATAACCTCCAAAAAATAGAATACAATCCATTATATCACCGATACACTGGCTTAACCAACAAAAGAAAATACGACAAATCCCACAAAAGCACCTGCCGCAGCAATGCAATGTAGATACTTCCCGTCCTTTTCCGTTTTCGTCATCCACCTCGCAATCCCGTATGCCAATGCGCACGGAAGTGCCGGAAAAAAGCCAATACCGCTACAGAGGATGATGAAAAACACGTCTGAAGTGTGGAGCGGTCGGAACGACGTTATAAAGTAATCGCGGAAACGGCGTAAATTTACGAGGTCCTTCCCCCAGCTTCGCCATGACCCTGTCTTGTACGGAATCACCAAATCGAAAAGAAGAACGAGAACTGCCACTGCCGCCCCCATCGCAGCACGATAAAGTCCGTCAATCAATGCGTTCTTTGTAAAAGCAAGCATTCCGATTTGAATGACAATCGTAATGCCAAGCGCAATCGACAAACGATACATCGAACTACCATGATCTTTTTGAATCATCATGTTCACGATAATCACCGTCGCCATTAAGAAGAGTGCCAGGACAGAAACCATCTTCGGAATCGCTCCAACACCGTCACCCGGCAAAAAAAACATATCTTGGCACACAAAAGCAATCGTCGCAAAAACCAAGCCTGTCAAACCTTCGATTTTCGCATACCGCGATGCAATCGGAGCACCGCAATATCTGCATTTGCCCTTCAAAAACAGCCAGCTGAAAAGTGGCACCAGATCAATCGCATGCAACTCGTGTGAACAGGTCATGCACATGGAGTGACCCTTTACAATCGTGCGCTTCTCTGGAATACGGTAGATACATACATTTAGAAAACTCCCGATAACTAAACCGAAGAGTGTCGCAAAAACCATAATATAAACAAAAAGTATTGTTGGCATGTGTGAAACCTTCTCCCATCTTTGAGTGCATCCGAAAATGCATCTATATATTAACATATAATTCTTGATTCAACTGAAATCATCAAATATCTGTGCAATTCTCTTTGCGTCGGCCATTGTCTCTCTAATGTTTTCTTGAGATGTATACGTGTTTTTTGCTATTATGCGCAACAATTTGTTAACATTTTCTTGCAAATTGTCAAGATTCAATGTATATTTACATGGCAAACCAACGTATAATATCGGATGGGGTGTGAAAAGGTTACACAAATTTAACATCAAAACCGTTTATTACAATCGAATTGTAATGTTAAATATTGGCCGTAGGACTATACAACGGCAGGGGTTTTGGTGTAAATTACATTTATTAGCATGCGTGTTGGTGCGCCAGTGTGGCACTATTACGCGTGTGAGTCATACATCCGGTGGAGGGAACGATGAAACGTTTAGGCGACATTCTTATTGACAGTGGTTTTTTGACCGCTGCAGAGCTTGCCGAGGCACTCAGTGCTCAGCAAGGCACCAAGAAACGGCTTGGTGAAATTATTGTAGAGAAAGGACTTCTATCGGAATTAGATATTCTGCGTGCTATATCCAGTCAATATGACATGCCGATTATCGACTTACAGCAAGTCGATATCGATCCGGAAGCAACTAAGCTCGTCACCGAGCAGTATTGCGAAGAGAACCTCATCATTCCGGTCGCTTTTGAAGACGGCAAATTGGTTGTCGCAATTTATGACCCATTGAACATTCTTGTAACAGACGACTTGCATTTCCGTACCGGTTCAGATGTTATCACCTTGTTAGCTCCAAAGGGCCAAATTCTCGCAGCAATTAAGATGAACTTTGGTAAGGAGGTCGCACAGAAAGCAGCGGCCGACCTCGAAGCAGACCTTGATGTTGAAGCGATGAAGAACCTTGGTGAGCAAATCACCGATGAAGTCAACCAAGCACCTGTTGTTAAATTGGTTAACTCCATGATTGAATTTGCTATTCGTGCGAGTTCTTCCGATATTCATATTGAGCCGATGGCCGATCGCGTTCGTGTTCGTATACGTATCGATGGTGTGCTTTCTGAGATTATGTCGAACCCGGTTGCGGCGCGTGATGCTATCATTACCCGTATCAAGATTCTTTCTGGCATGAATATCGCAGAAAAGCGTATTCCGCAAGATGGTCGTATTCAGACCTTAATTAATGGACAGCCTGTGGATATGCGTGTATCTATTCTCCCGACTGTCAATGGTGAAAAGACAGTTATCCGTATCTTGGCGAAGAATGACGCGAACCTCAATCGTAAGTATCTGGGTATCAGTGCTCATAATAACGAAATGATTGATCGTATTGTTAAGGTTCCGCAGGGTGTTTGCTTGATTTCCGGTCCTACTGGTTCTGGTAAGACAACTACGCTTTATACCCTACTCGCTGAGAAAAATACTCCTGAGACGAATATTGTTACCGTAGAAGACCCTGTCGAAATTCAAATCCCTGGCATTAATCAAGTTCAGGTTAACGTCAAGGCGGGTATGACATTCGCAAGTGGTCTTCGTTCTATCTTGCGTCAGGACCCTGACATCGTACTTGTCGGTGAAATCCGTGACGGTGAGACGGCAGAAATCGCTATGCGTGCTGCTATCACTGGTCACTTGGTTTTCAGTACAATCCATACCAATGACGCCGTATCTTCTATCAACCGTCTGATTGATATGGGTATCGAGCCATTTATGGTTTCCACTGCTGTTATCGGAGTTGTATCACAACGTCTCGTTCGTCGTATTTGCACAAATTGTCGTGAGGAATATGAGCCAGATGTCGATGAGATTGCACTTCTTAAGCTTAAGCCCGGTCAGAAAATTTACCGAGGCGCTGGTTGTTCCGAGTGCAACGAAAAAGGATATAAAGGCCGTATCGCTATTCACGAGATTGTCATCATGACGAAGGGCATGAAGGCTCTACTTCAAAGAAGAGCCAGTGAAGATGAGATGCGTGAACTTGCGATAAAAGAAGGAACATATATGCTTGCTGATTCAGCTGCTCAGTTGGTGCTTGAGGGGATCACTACTGTGGCGGAAATGAATAAGGTTACCTATTCTATTGATGGTTAAGGAGGAAATAAAGTGGAAGAATTTTCTTTAAGTATGGATGCAATCTTGACTGAGGCAGTCCGTCGTCAAGCATCCGATACACACATCACAGTCGGCTTGCCGCCTATGATTCGTGTTCATGGCGAATTAATGCCATTGAACTCTAACATTTTGACACAGAGTGATGCTGAATACCTTTGTAAATCAATGTTAGACAAATCCAGACAACAATACCTTAACGAGCGTGGTGAAATTGACTTTTCATACGTTGTTAAGGATTACAGCCGTTTCCGTTGCAACATCTTCAAACAACGCGGCAGCTTTACCCTCGCTGCTCGTACAATTACAACCGAGATTCCTTCTTGTGAACGTCTCGGTTTGCCAGAGTTGTTCAAGGAATTGGCTTTAAAGCCACGTGGATTGATTCTTGTTACGGGTCCTACGGGTTCCGGTAAATCTACAACATTGGCTGCCATGGTTGGACACATCAACCAAAGCAGAAGATGTCACGTACTAACCTTAGAGGAACCAATCGAATACCTACACCGTCATGGTGAATCCATGATTAACCAACGTGAAGTTCACGAAGATACCCTATCATTCGCGAACGCTCTCCGTGCCGCACTTCGTGAAGATCCAGACGTTATCATGGTTGGTGAAATGCGTGACCTCGATACGATCAGTACAGCGATTACAGCTTCTGAAACCGGTCACTTGGTCATGTCCACCTTGCACACCAGTGGTGCTGCCGATACGATTAACCGTATCATCGACGTTTTCCCGCCTCACCAGCAGGATCAAATCCGTGTTCAACTGGGTACCGTTTTGGTAGCCGTCATCTCTCAGACCTTGCTTCCACGCGCAGACGGCGCAGGACGTATTGCGGCATTCGAGATCTTGATTGCCAATGATGCTGTTCGTAACCTGATTCGTGAAGGTAAGACCTATCAGATTGACAATACCATCGCTACGAACCTCAAGTTGGGCATGTGCTCCCTCGACTATTATCTGGCCGAGCTCACGAAAAAGGGATTGGTTACCCGTGAAGTTGCCCTTTCCCGCTGTAAGAACCCTGAAGAATACAGAAGATACTTGTCATCTGCAGGTAGCGCAAACTCTGTGTCCGGCAGTTTGTTCAGCTCGTTGGAGTATTGATTCAGCAAGCAAATAAAAGAAGGAGGTTCACTTCATGCCAAATTTTAAATATGAAGTAGTAGATGCTGCTGGTCGTTCCAGTAAGGGAATCATCGAAGCGGCTACCATCGCAGATGCATCCAAAATGCTCCGCGCTGATGGTCGATTCATTGCATCTCTGGTTCCGGATACCGGAAGCGGCATTCTATCAATGAATATTGGCAGTCCGAAGCTTAAGACGAAAGACCTGATGATTATTACACGTCAGCTTGCTTCCCTATTAAGTGCAGGTATCACCATTATTCGTTCTTTGGATATGCTCTACCAGCAATTGGAAAGCAAGAAAGCGAAGGCCGTCATTGGATCGATTTACGAGGGTATTCAATCCGGTAAAACACTTTCCGAAGCATTCCGCGAACAGGAAAAGGCGTTGCCTAAGATTATGACTACCATGATTGCAGCCGGTGAAGAGTCCGGTCGTCTGGACGAAATCATGGCTCGTTTGGCAGCGCACTTTGAAAAGGAATCCAAGTTGAAAAACAAGGTTGCCGCCGCTATGGTTTATCCTGTAATCTTGTTGATTGTTACAATGGGTATCACCATTGGCCTTATGACCTTGGTTGTTCCTCGTTTTGCCGTAACACTCGGTGAAATGGGCGCAGAGCTCCCGGGACTTACATTGTTCGTTTTGGGAATCAGTGAAAACCTTGTCAGTTACTGGTATATCCACATCGCCGTAGTTGCAACCGTGGTAATTTTAGTTCGTTTGTTCTTGCGTTCTGAAAAGGGCGGCTTATGGTGGTCGAGAGTTCTCCTGGTTATGCCGATTGTCGGAAAATCACAGAAGGCTACTGCAGCTGCACGTTTCACAAGAACTATGGCAACACTTCTTCGAAGCGGTATCAGTGTTTTGGACTCCATGGAAATCACGAGTCATACATTAGGCAATCGCTATCTCGAAAAAGTCCTTTATGATTCACGAAATGAAATTCGTAAAGGTGCTTCCGTCTCCCGTTCCATTCGTACAATTAAAGAATTCCCACCAATGATTTACGCAATGACTGCCATCGGTGAAGAATCTGGTACATTGGACAGTATTTTGGATAAGGCTGCTGACTTCTTCGAAGATGAAGCCGATGCCGCCACAGCAAAGATGACCGCTGCTATGGAGCCGATCATGATCATCATCATGGCTGCTGTCGTTCTTGTTATCGTTGGTGCCTGCGGTATGCCGGTTCTTACGATGTCCAGTGCCATTATGTAATAATTGATTACTCGAAAGGAGATATATTATGGGAAATCCATTAAACAAATCGGGCAACGCAGTCATTTCAATAGATGCGTCCAGCTCAAACATGCGAATGGTGCTCGGTAGCTACAATCGCAAAAACGGTATGATTTATGTCGATAAGGCAAGTGTCATCGGTCTCGAATCCGATACCATCGCCGATGGTGTTATCAATGACCAATTCGGTGTGGTAATGGCTATGAAAAACGCACTCGCAAAGATGGACGTTCAGTCAAAGCATGCCATCTTCACTGTGGAGGGAAGCTATCTTCATACAAGAGACCTCGAACTCCCTGCAGTACGCGCCGACCAATTGACAGATATGGTTCGTTATGAAATCTTAGGTCAGGGCAACAATAATCGTGACATGATTGTTGAATATATCATCTATGACAAGGTCATGGATGAGGAGACAAAGCAACCGAAATATAAAGTACGTGCTACAGCTATTCCAAAAGAAGTCGCTATCGATTTCCGTGAATTAATGAAGACCAGTGCTCTCTCCCCTGTTGCTTTGGATGTAAATCCGAACGCAGTTCGTAAGCTCTTTTCTACAGGAACCATAAATGGAACGACGAATGTTGAATCAAACACATTGCTTTTGATTGAGCTTTCTTCGAAGACCACCAATATTACAGTTTTGGATAAAGGCTTCCCGGTTCTGACTCGTCGCTTGCAGTTCGGACACTCCAACATTCGTCAAGTTGCTGAGACGGTAAAGAAGGTTCAGGGTAACGGTGCTGATAAATCTTCCATCCTCACACGACGTTTACAAGTTGTTAAGGGTGAAGGTGTAAAGACTGTTGACATCTCTGATATCGATGTTTGGCATGAGTCAGTGAAGGATGAGCCTTCTTTGAATAGTGCGGTTTCAGCATACTTCAAGAGCTTAACCGATGCCATTTCTAGAACCGCTCAATTCTCCATAACGAAGTATCGTTTGGATAGCATCAGCACTTGCTTCCTTTATGGTAGTGGTGCTCAATACCGCAAGATGGATAAAGAATTGTCACGCCAGCTCGGAACTCAGGTCGAAGTGCTCAATACACTGAACACTGTTTCCGGTCCGAAGGACTTCATCTTATCCGATTATGTGAACGCTTGCGGCGCGCTCATCCGTGAGAATTGAAAGGAGGGAAAGAAATGAGTACAACACAAACAAAAAGAAATGATTTTTCTAAGAAAGATATGAACTTCTTGTCTGAATTCTCTTCTTCGAATACTCAAGTCGCATCATTAATCCCTGTTTTCCTCTTGGTTGTCGTAATAGCCATCGCTGTTGTGGTTGGTATCACGGCTGTAATTAAGATTCAGGAAGCTACAAAGACCAAAGCGACAAAGGAGCTTCGTGATGAGATGAATTCCGAAGAATACCAGGAAAAATTATCCAGCTACGATTCCACAACAATGGCGGTTGCCGACTTGCGGTCCTACCACTTCGTGCTTTCTGAATTAGATGCACGTGTCAAGGCTTTGACTGTAGTAAACCCTGCAACATTAAATGCCGTTGTTGAACAACTCCCTGCCGACACCATTTTGACAGGTTATGAAGAAAAAGATGGTAAAGTCATTATTCGGGGAACCAGTTTGGAAAGTTATTCTCCAATGAACTATCTTGAAACATTGCAATCGAAGGGAATCTTCGAATTCATCAGCATCACTGAAATCAAGCCATTTACACCAACGGAGAATAGTTATACTCCGGAAATTATGATGGCAGTAGACGATTACTATACGTTCGAATTTGTCGGAACACTTAAGGGTAGCTATTCTGTTTCTTATTCTCAATATATTGAGGGTGAAACACCGACTTCCATCTCTTCTGTTTCAGCAAGCGTTCTTGCTTCCGGTGATGCTTATACCATCCCAACACCATTGAATATTACTTATGAAGGTGCAAATTACACACTTTTTTCCATCACAATCAATGGTGTAGTTGTAAATGCAGATATTCTTGCCGAAGCCAAACGCGACGAGCAAATTACTGGCATGGTAGATTCTGCAAAGGAAGTAAAGATTTTCTATACCCAATCAACTACGGAAGGAAGTGAAGGCTAATGAAAAACGCAGGCAGAGAAACCATTCTCTTATTCTTATTAGTCATGGTTGTTATTATCGGCGGTTCTGTTCTATTGCTTATTAATCCGGCTCGTGATTCTTTAGCAACAGCCAAGGCAGACTATGATATGGTTAAGGCCGAGAAAGATCAGAAGGATGCTATTATAGAAGCTGAGAAGGAACTAAATAGCGAGAAGAACTCGCTTACTTCCAGTATTATTGAGATGGAGAATGTTCTTCTTCCAACACTAAATACGGAAGCAATCGCTCAAAGACTCTATGGTTTCTTTACAGAAGCTGATATTCCCTATTATGCCGAGATTAGTTCGACTGAGAAAGCTTATGAAACAGTAACTCTTTCAGACGGTACATCAAGTCTTGACAAAGCAGTTCATACTACATTCACAATCAAGGTTTCAGGTACAGATGGATATTTAATGACAAGAGATGAGGATGATGCCCACACATATACTGAACTGAATGATGAATTACACAGCTCAGAATATGTTGGATACGCACAATTTTATGCTGCACTTCAATCGATTGCCTCTGATTATCCGGATGCCGTAAAGATTACTGAAGTTGCGATTGAAGACACAAACCAAGGTTTCTGTTTCTTTACTGCTACAGTAGACGTATGGGCGTGTGATCTGCAGAGTCGACTTTCTGATCCTTCCGCAGATACAAATTATGTTGTTTGGGTAGACAATGGTGCAATTGCAACGGGTGGTATCGTAGGTATTCCTTCGCAATATGCGATTTTGACTGGTTTCTCACCGGTTGCTAATACTTCACCTCTTTATGGAACGTGCATCTATGCAAATGATTTCGAATTCGACAGACCGTTCGCAGCTTGGAATCATTGGGGGTACATGCGCCTCTATGATGGCAACTTAACATTGGAACAACAATTGCTTGAAGCGAGAAGTGAAAATATGCCTACAGATACGACAACGCTTCCAGAAGAGTAAGGCATTGTGAACGCGGTTCTTATATTTTTCACAAAATTGTGAAAAAACTTCAAATTTGCTATTGCATATTTACAATGACCTGCTATAATAAAGATACAAACTCACAAACACATTTAAGGAGGAACTTATTATGAAAAAGATTCAAAAGAACAAAAAGGGCTTTACATTGGTAGAAATGGTTCTCGTTATTGCTATCATCGTTATCTTGGCTGCAGTTGTATTCTTCTCTGTTGCAGATTACCTCAACA
>Ga0116152_10003658_pt1 | contig 12284 bp, 9 predicted proteins | sample AD_UKC119_MetaG_FD_89894 | JGI IMG/M metagenome (GOLD analysis project Ga0116152, IMG submission 89894) | Active sludge microbial communities of municipal wastewater-treating anaerobic digesters from Hong Kong - AD_UKC119_MetaG | ecosystem: Engineered > Bioreactor > Anaerobic > Digestate...
CACCTGCCGGCGGACGAGCGCGCGCGTCGCATGGCCGCCATCGAAACGAGCCTCGCCAGCAAGAATTTCCTCGGCCTGTCGATCCAGCCCACGGATCCGTGGCTGGCATCGACGGTGTTGTTCGCCGCCGCGGATCACTGAGAGCGGCGCGTGAAGATCAAGTTCCATCGCGACGCCAGGCGCAGCAAGGAGGAGGTGGGCGGCATGAAAGTGCCGTACGCCGCCGCCAAGCGTGCGACGCCGAAGTTGCGCTGGTACTTGATCCTGCTCGGCGTCTCCGCGCCGCTGATCATTCTGCTCACTGGCTTGATCGGCCGCTCGGTGAGCATGACCGCGGACGGCAACATTGCCCTGCAGCGCTATGAGCTGCGCGCGGCCGCCGCGGGTTACGTCCAGCACGTCAATGTGATGTTGCAGAGCAACGTCGACAACGGCGTGGTCGTCGTCCGTCTGCAGGACCCGGAGCTCGATGCGACCCTGGCGCGCGCCCGCGCCGAGTTGTCTGCCATGCAGGGTGACGCGCTCGGCGTCGCGCCCGCCGTTGCCAGCGGCCGCGATCGCCGCGCCGAACTGGCACTGCTCGAACAGACGCTGGCGCATCAGCGCGGTCGGCTAACGACTATCCGCGACCTGTTTCGCGCGGGTGCCGCGACAGCCGCGGAAGTCAACGAAGTCACGGCCGCCACGCAGCAGGCCGAGCTGGCGGTATTGCAGCTGCGCGATGCGATGCGCAATCGCGCCTTGCCGCGGGATGTGAATGAGCGCGAACGGCGGCGGCTGTTGGCCGATATCGAAGGCCTCGAACAGAAACGGCAGAAACTGGCGGTGCGCGCGCCACATGCGGGCCGGGTGATCGATCTGTTTGCCAACCCAGGTGAGTACGTCGCCGCTGGTGCGCCACTCGTGCTGATCGGCGATGCGACCGCGCCGCAGATCCAGGTATACCTAGAGCCCCGGTTCGCGACTCAGCTCGACGTGGGCTCGGTCGCGACCGTGCGTTTCCCGGACGGCACGCGCGGTGTCGCGACGGTGGTCGAGTCCGGCACGCTCACCAAACGTCTGCCGGCCGAGATGGTCGACCGCGGCGGCGCGCGGCCAATGACCGTGCTTCTCAATCTGGTCGGTGCCAGCGATTGGCCGCCCGAGATGCATATCCACGGCCTGCCGGTGCGCGTGCGCTTCCACTATGACTGGGAAGACACACCGCTCGGCGCTTGGGTCGGGCGCGCCCTCGCCTGGCTCAGTCGTTACGGTTGAGTAAAAAAAAGCCCCCACGATTGCTCGTGGGGGCTGTTAGTCATCGACGAACGATTATCAGAATCCCGGAATATTGAATTCCGAGCCGATCGTCGTGCCGCTCTTCGGGATCAGCACCGTTTCGGTGGCGCGTGTCGCGCCGCCGCGGTTGTCAGCGCCGAAGTCGGAGTTCGTCACCAGCATCACGCCGAGTTCTTCGCTCGTGCCTGGGATCGGCGCAAATTCCTGCACCGTTGCCGTGGCCGACTGCAAGTAGTCGATCGTGTCCGCGTCGAGCGTGGTGATGTTCTGTTCACCGCCCGGCGTGATCGTGAACGGACCCAGGAAGTCGGCGTTGCCGCCGAAGTACCAGCTCGAGGCGTAGAACTCGGCTGTCACCAGCCGGGTGCCCGCATCCGCCACACCCAGGCCCAGATCGTTGCCGCAGGCGCGCAGGATCGTGTTACCCGTGTTGGTGGCGTTCTCCGCGAAGAAGCGGATGCTGGTCGAGACGATCTGTCCCGCCGCGTTCAACCGCAGCACCGCCGACACCTGCCGACCGTCGCTCAGCGTCGTCAGCCCGGAAAGGTCGCGGTTCAGGATGATGTAATCGAATACACCGTCCCGGTTGGTGTCGAGATCCACCTCGAGGAACTGGCCGACCGGTGTCGAGACCCGCTCCCAGGTGTTGAACGCAAACTCCCAGATGAAGTTCGCGCCCGGCGCTCCGCAGATGCCCGGATCGAGCACCGAGTTGACGCCGACTGCACGCAGATCCGGATTCGGTGACTGCTCACCGCGTCCGCCTTCCGGGATGTTCGGACTGAGTCCGAGCAGGGAGAAGGCCTGCAGCTGCGCCGTTCCGACGCCGAGGTTGAACAGCGTCTTCTCGCCCGGCGCACCGCCTCGCTTGTCGAACGCTACCACGCGCGCCGCCTTGCGCGGCAGCATATGCGCCGGCAGGTTGATCGCGTGTGTCTGCGCCTGGAAGGTGATGTAGCCGTCGTACTCGTTGGCGGTCAACGGCCCGATCGCGTTACCCAGCGAACCCGCGTTCATCAGGTTGTTGCGCAGCTTCTTGCCGTCGATGAACGTCAGCAGTCTGACGGTTGCCGAGCGGCCCGGCGCGACGCGCACGACCGATGGAATCGCGAACACCGAGACGGCACGCGTATCCGAATCATCCTGATAGCGGAAATTCGGCAGGACACGATAGGTCTCGTGATAGTGCGAGATGTTGGTGATACGCACCGTCCGCACCAGCGCCTGTATCGGCAGGCTCACGTCGAAGAAGCCCGCGCTGGAAGCACCGCCGGTGACCTCGTCGGTGACGTCGGTCACGAAGGTCGGCGAGAACAGCGCGCGATCGACGCGCACCTCACCACCACCGATCCGGGTGATCGGCGCAGCCTGGTCGGGGAAGACCGAGCCGGCTACCGACGGCTGTGCAACGTTCGGATCCGCCGTGTTGACCAGCAGCTGCTTGATCTCGAGCGGCTTGAGGTTCGGCCGTGCGCCGCGAATGATCGCCGCCGCGCCGGCTACCATCGGCGCCGCACCGGAGGTGCCGCCGAAAGCCGCCGTGCCAGTGAACGAGCCCGACGAAGCCGATACGGACGCGCCGGGCGCGCCGATTTCAGGCTTCGCAAGGTTGGCGTTCATGGTCGGACCGCGTGAGGAGGTCGAGGCGAGGGTGCCCGCCAACGACAGCTCGTTGGCCGGATCGAAGCGCACGACGCCGCCGGCGCGGATCGAGTTGGCATCCGTCAGGTTGATCATATAAGCCGGAATCGTGATCACGCCGCCGCCATACGAGAAGGAGAATGGCGCACTGCCATCGACCAGACCGATGATGCCGAGCGCCGCACCGGCGGCAGACACGATCGCCATCTTGATACTGCCGGCGCAGGCGCCGCGATCGATCAGGACGATCTGGCCAGCGAGCTCACCCGGTGCGAACGGACTGGCGCCCGCGGCATCGGGGCAGGCGAGACGCTTGGCGGCCGTGGCTGGATAGAACACCGGGCCTTCGATCGGCGCCGTGAGCGGCACCGCCCAGGCTTGGAACACCGCACCCGCATCGCGTGTGACCGGCGCCAGGATCTTCATGATCTGAAGTCCTGCCGACGGCACCGCGGTCTGTGCCACCGACAAGGCTGTCGGCGTTGCGCCGGGCGTGCCGGTGATGAACTGTTTGTCGGAGCTGTTGCCCGCTGATGCCACGGTCAGCACACCAGCCACGGTGGCGTTGTCCACCGCCGCCGACAGGTCGTCATCGAACGCCTGGCCGTAGGTGGCGCCGAGCGACATGTTGATAATGTCAACCCGGTCGCTGATGTTGCCGTCGCCGTTCGGATCCAGCGCAAACTCCATCGCCTGCAAGAGCGCCACACCGCTGCAGGAAGACGTTGGCTGTGAGCAGGCCTTGAGCGCATAGAGTTTCACGTCCGGTGCGACACCCAGCCGACCGCCGATGATGTCGGCGACGTGCGTGCCGTGACCACCGAACGTCGTGGCATCCGGCGCCGGAATCGGATCCGGATCGGGTGCCAGGGCTGGGTTGTTAGGCCATTGCTCACCGACGAAGTCGTAACCGCCAACGACCTTGGCGCTCGGGAACAGGCCGTCGTCAGCCGTCGTGCCCGGATCGTCGATCACGAGATAGCCCGTGCCCGGCGCGACGGTCGGGATGGGATTGGCCGCCGGATCGGTGGGGATCGGCGCCCAGGCTGCTTCATACGCAGCTTGCGTGCCGGGGCCGCCGAGATCGCGGTGGGTGTAGTCGATGCCGCTGTCGATGACCGCGACCCGCACGCCCTGACCTTTGGCGCCGGCAAATTGCGCAGTCTGCGCGCCGATGTACGGCACCGTCTCCGAGAGGTCCAGCCGGTAGTCGCCAACCGCGACCACGCGCGTGACCATCACGTCATTGGCGAGCGCTTCGAGATCGCTGCCGTCTACTTCGAGTACCACGGCGTTCAGCGCCAGCTGCACCGAGGCAACGACGGACGCGCTGGGTGCGATCCCCAAGGCACGATTGATGAACGCCGCTTGCTCGGCCTCGATCTGCCCGCGCGAGCTACCACCGGTCGCAACCGGCGCTGATGCGAGTCGCACCAGTACCAGCTGGCGCCCGGTGGCGTCACGCAGAGAGGGATGCAAGGTGGCAGCACCAGGATTCGCATCCTGGATAGCCTCGGGCAATGCCAATTGGCTGTAACGCCCACTGTCTGGCATGGCGAGCTTGTCCGCACCTGCCGCAGCAAGCGTGCTGGCCGTGAGCAGGGCACTCGCAAGCACCCAGCGCAGCGGCGCGCCACGATTTTCGCTCCGTCTAGTCATGTGTTTATCCCCTAACGAACCTGTTATTCCAGGGAAATACATGACGTCAACGCCCGCGCCGCGGTGGTTCTGTTGGTAGACCGCGCACGCAACGCGAGCTTGTGCGCTCGCGCCGTATCCCCAGGACCCGGTGTGACGCTACTCTCAGCAGACGGATTATTCAATTGCAGCGCGCTACCCTGTTTGCGCGCGATTGGACATAAGCTTGCGCGCCGCAGCGCACTGTCAGGACGGTGTCGCCGCCTTCTTCTTGCGGGGCGCCGCTTTCTTCTTTTTCTTGGCCGGTGCCTTCTTCTTCTTGGCAGCCGCTTTGGCACGTACCGGCTTCTTCGCCGCAGCGCCGCCTGCCGTGATTTCGCCGGTCGCTTTGTCCACGGTTTCTGTCTTGGTCTTGGCTGCTGCTTTTTTCTTGCCTTTGAAACGTGAGCCGCGCGGCGGCGCAGCGGCCAGTAGCTCGCGGCATTCATCGAGCGTCAAAGTCTTGGGATCTCGCTCTTTCGGGATTTTCGCGTTGCGCGTTTTGTCGGTGATGTAAGGTCCGTAGCGCCCGTTCAGCACCTGGATCTCATCGACGCCGAAGTCCTGGATGATGCGATTGGCGTCGGCTTCTTTCTTCGCCGCGATCACCTCGAGCGCGCGCGGCAGCTCGACCGTGTACGGATCGTCGTCTTTCAGCGAGACGTACTTCGTGCCGTACTTGATGTAGGGTCCGAAGCGACCGACGCTGGCCTGCACAGGCTCGCCTTCCGGCGTCTCGCCCAGCTTGCGCGGCAGCTTGAAGAGCTCCATCGCCTCGGCGTAGGTGATCTTGTCCATCTTCTGGCCCGGCCGCAGGCCGGCGAACTTCGGCTTGTCTTCGTCGTCGCGTGTGCCGATCTGCACGAACGGCCCAAAACGGCCCATCCGCACGCTCACGGGTTTGCCGCTGGCCGGATCGGTGCCGAGCTCACGCGCCATCGCCACTTCATCGCGCGACACGTTCTTCTCGGTGTGCTCCACCAAATCGATGAAGGGTTTCCAGAAGCGCTTGAGCGGCTGGGTCCAGTCTTCTTCGCCGCGCGAGACGGCATCCAGCTCGTCTTCCAGCTCGGCGGTGAAGCCGTACTCCACGTACTTGGCGAAGTGCTTCGACAGAAAACCGTTGACGATCTTGCCGATGTCAGTCGGGATGAAGCGGCGCGCATCCATGTCGACGTATTCACGATCTTTCAGCGTCGAGATGATAGTGGCATAAGTGGAAGGTCGGCCGATGCCGTGCTCTTCCAGCGCCTTGACGAGCGAGGATTCGGAGAACCGGGGTGGCGGCTCGGTGAAATGCTGCGCGCCGGTGATATCGATGAGCTTGACCGCATCGCCTTCTGCCATCGCCGGCAGGATGCGATCGGAATCGTCCTGCGGCTTCGAATCGTCGACATCTTCCTGATAGACGGCCATGAAGCCGGGCATCACGAGCGTGGAACCATTGGCGCGCAGCGTGTGGCGACCTGCGTCCTGCTTGATCTGCGAGCTCGGGACCATGTCCACGGCGACGGTATCGAACAGCGCATGCGCCATCTGCGAAGCCACCGCGCGTTTCCAGATCAGCGCATAGAGGCGGAACTGGTCGTTGTCGATCTTGCCTTCGATCTTCGCCGGAATGATCGCAGCCGAAGTCGGACGAATCGCTTCGTGCGCTTCCTGCGCGTTGCGTGATTTGGTCTTGTAGACCCGCGGCTCGTCGGCGACCGCTTGGCTGCCGTACTGCTGCGCGATCACCTCACGCATCTCGCGCACCGCGTCGTTGGCGAGGTTGACGGAGTCGGTACGCATGTAAGTGATGAGACCCACGCTGCCTTCGCCGAAATCCACGCCTTCATAGAGCTGCTGGGCGAGACGCATCGTGCGCTGTGCCGAGTAGCCCAGCTTGCGGGCCGCCTCCTGCTGTAGCGTCGAGGTGGTGAACGGCGGTGAAGGATTGCGGCGGCGCTGCTTCTTGTCGATCGCAACGACCGTCAGCTTGCCCTGCGCCGCGTCGCGAATGGCGTTCTCGACCGCGCGCGCGTCGGTCTCGTTGGTGAAACTGAATTGCTCGACCTTGTCGCCGGCGTACTCGGTGAGCTTGAGCGGAAAGGTCTGCGCGCTGTGTTCGCCGGCGGCGTCGAGTGTCCAGTATTCGCGCGGAATGAAGCGGCCGATTTCTTCCTCGCGTTCGCAGATCATGCGCAGCGCCGGGCTCTGCACGCGGCCGGCCGACAGACCCCGCCGCACCTTCTTCCACAACAACGGCGAGAGATTGAAGCCCACCAGATGATCGAGTGCGCGCCGTGCCTGTTGGGCGTTGACGAGATCGTTCGACAACTCGCGCGGCTCGGCGATGGCGCGTTGCACCTCGCCTTTGGTGATTTCGTAGAACACCACGCGCTGCACGGTCTTGCCGTCGAGCGCGCCGCGCTCTTTCAGGATCTCGTGCAGATGCCAGGATATCGCCTCGCCTTCGCGATCCGGGTCGGTAGCGAGGTACAGGGCTTTGCTCTTCTTCAGCGCCCGCGCGATGGCGTCGACGTGCTTCTCGTTGCGTTCGATCAGGCGGTACTTCATGGCGAAGCGCGCGTCGGGATCCACCGCACCTTCCTTGGCGAGCAGATCGCGCACGTGACCGTACGAGGCCAGCACCTCGAAGTCTTTGCCCAGATATTTCTTGATGGTCTTCGCCTTGGCAGGCGATTCCACGACTACTAAGTTGTCAGCCACAGCGCTCGTCGTTCGTTGTCTTCAATGCGGCGCTCGATCTTCGTCATCGAACACCAGGTTCTCCATCAGCGCATAGGCCTGTTCTTGTCCGGGTTGGCTCGAGAGCACCATCAGCACCAGCCACTTGAGCCGTTCGATATCGACATCGTCCATGTCGAGTGCCATCAGCCGGTCGATCACGATCTCGCGTTGCGACGGCGACAGGATGCCTTGTTCTTCGAGGCCCAGCAGATAGCCGCGACATTCGGTGCTGATCCGCTCGAGCTCCGCTGGCACATAGATGCGGATCGAAGGTATGGCTTCGTCGTCCGTCAGGTCGCTGGCGACCGCCGCCCGGTGGCGCTCACCGGCCAGGTCGGCGAGCCAGTCGAGCGCCCGTTCGACATCGGCCCGACCAAAACCCGCCCGCTCGAGATCCTCGGCTAGCGTGTCCCGCTCCGGCACTTCTTCGTGGTCGGTCAGCATGTACTGATCGAACACGTAAATAAGGATGTCTACGACGCTTCCGTTCATGTTCTCGGCTGGCTAAGGCTGTAACGACCGCCCGGCTGTGGCTGCACCAGACCCTCGAGTTCGAGGATCAGCAGCATGGAAGCAACAGATTCGCTCGGGAATTCCGTACGCTCGACCAGCGTGTCGACCGTCACGGGCTCGAAGGCGAGCGCATCTAACAGGATTTTGTAGTCGTTGTCCAACGTCGGCGCCCCTGCAGACGGGGCAACCGATGGCTGTTGCACCGCACTAAGCCTTTGTTTTTCCAGTTGAAATGGCAATTCGGACAAGACGTCTGCGGCGCTCTCGACCAGTTTGGCTCCTTGCCGGATGAGCTGGTGGCAACCGCGCGCCAGCGGGTTGTGGATGGACCCCGGGATGCGAAGACATCGCGCCCGGCCTCGCCGGCGTGCCGGGCGGTGATCAGCGAGCCGGATTCGCGCGCCGCTTCGACCACCAGCGTGCCGAGCGCGAGGCCCGCGATGATGCGATTGCGCTGTGGAAAGTGCGCCTTGAGCGGCGGCACCCCGGGTGCAAACTCCGATACGAGCGCGCCATGGGCGAGGATTTGCTCCGCGAGCGCCGCGTGTTGCGGCGGGTATATCTGATCGAGCCCGTGGCCGCAGACCGCGAGGGTGAGGCCGTCGGCGGCCAGCGCGCCCTCGTGGCACGCGCCGTCGATGCCGAGCGCCAGACCGCTGGTGATCGCGAGCCCAGCCCGGGCGAAGTACTGCGCGAAGTCACGCGCCGTGGACCGGCCACCCGCGGTGGGATTGCGGCTGCCGACCATCGCGAGCTGCGGATGGCGCAGGATCGAGGCATCGCCCCGCACGAAGAGGACCGCCGGTGCGCCGCGCAGTTCGGCCAGTTGCGGCGGATAGTCAGGCGAGCTGCAGGCCAGTAATGTGCAGTTATATCGCTCGATCCAGCGTACATCTGCCGCAATCGTGTAGGTATCCACCGCCGCAAGGCTGGCGATGACCGCCGGCGGCCAGCCGGCAGCGCTGAGCGCCGAGCGTCGCAGCCGCTCGAGCGCCTGCAGGCTGCCGTCCTGGGCCAGCAGCGCGCGGATGTGCTCGGCTTGAATGGCGGGAGCACGCGCTACGCGTGCCCAAAGCGCAGGGCTGTCGGACATCGCAGCAGCATAGAACGAAAGAGCCGACCCCATGGTCGGCTCTTTCTGCGGTGCTTGCGGAGTTATGCGCTAGGGGTTGCGGACGTAGTCTGCAACTCGAATGGCGTTCTCCGCGGAGACGATCAGCCCATAGCTGATGCGATCGTAGACGCGGAACACCAACATCGTGCCTGCGCGTTCGTTCGGCAACCGCACCTTCGGCGAGAAGGCCGAGCCGGTCTTGACGCCGAGGAAGCTGCGCTTGCCGAAGTTGTCGCGTACGACTTCGCCGGCTTGGTCGACGGCCAACACATGGCCGGACTCGATGCCATGCCGTGCGCCACGGTTGATGACCACGATCTGGTACTGGCCAATCAGCTGGACCCCGTCGACCACCGAGATGATCTGCCCGGTGACCGGGCGGCCCGGGGAGCGCGGCTGGAAGTTCATCGGTGGCGTGAGGTCGTTGGCGATCAGGCGATCGCCCTGCAGCGTTTCGCGGGCCGTGTCAGTGAGCATCGCCTTGGCCGGATTGCCGGTCTTGGTGACGACCGCCGTGGCCGCGTAGATGCCCATGTAGCCGACGACATCACCATTTTCCGGATCGCGCAGCGCATCGCTGATGTGCACGACGTTGTAGCGACTGCGCTCGGGGCCGCGCAGGTCGCGCACGTAGATTTCATGATCGGAGCCGCCGACCATGTGCCCATCGCGGAACGCGAGCACGTGCGGCGCGGTCTTCAGCTGCTCGGCCGAGATCACGGACGGACGCGCCAGGAAGGCTGCGATGGCGCTGTAAGGGATGGTGGCGATCGGCCCGTCTAGATCCGAGCTGCGCAGCCGCGGCGACATGCGGGCGCCGCCCGCCTGCGACAGGCTGATGATCGGACGGCCGTCTACCCCATACGCCAGCGACAGCACGTCACCGGGGTAGATCAGGTGCGGGTTTTCCACCTGCGGGTTGATCTGCCAGATCTCGGGCCACAGCCACGGATCGCGCAGGAACAGCGACGAGATATCCCACAAGGTGTCGCCGCGCTTCACCGTATAGCTCATCGGGGCGCCCGGGCGAATCATCGATTCGGCGGACTGCACCGGCTGAGCCTCGTCGTTCAGGCCGGCGATAGCCGCCTCGGTGGCTGTCATGTCAGGCTCTGCGACCCGGGGTCCAGTGTCCTCCATGGCAACTGGCATTGGGGGCGCCGCTTCCTGCGAGCGACCGCCGCCAAATACGCCGCAGCCTGCCAGCGAGGCGGCCGCAACGACAACAATGGCGGACTGCGTCAGGCGCAGACCGCGAAATTCATAGTTCAATGACATCCACCGCTCCTCCGGCCTGGGTGGGGCAAGCGACCCCCCTGTTATAATCGGAACCAGCACACGGGCATACGACCTAATGTCCAGTTTGTGTACTGGTTCACGAGGATAGCGCCTCGCCACGCCTGGTGAGCCATCCGAATGTTCAAACATTAGCAGCAATCTCGCGGAACATCATGGCGCACTTACAAATTCTTGAGTATCCAGACCCCCGTCTCAGGACCAGGGCCGGGCCCGTGCGCGAATTCGACGGGCGGCTGTCGCGCCTGATCGACGACATGTTCGAAACCATGTATGCGGCGCCCGGGATCGGGCTCGCCGCCTCGCAGGTCGACGTGCACCAGCGTCTGATCGTGATCGATGTCTCCGAAGCCCGGGACCAGCCGCTCGTCTTCTGCAATGCCGAGATCCTGGCGCGTGAGGGCGTGGCCACTTTCGAGGAGGGTTGTCTGTCGGTGCCCGGCATTTTCGACGATGTCGAACGGGCGGCGAAAGTCCGCGTCCGCGCGCAGGACCGCACCGGCGCCGAGTTCGAGCTGGAGCTCGAAGGCCTGCCCGCGGTCTGTCTGCAGCACGAGATGGACCATCTCGAGGGCAAGTTGTTCGTCGACTATCTCTCGGACATCAAGCGCCAGCGGATCCGCAAGAAACTCGAGCGCGACCGCAAGGAGCGCGCCAGCCGCGACGCGCCCGAGCGCGCCACCACCGACGCGCCAGCACTCTGAGTATTCGCATAGTCTTTGCCGGCACGCCGCAGTTCGCCGTTCCGGCACTGCGCGAGTTGTTAGCGTCGCGCGCGCAGGTGGTCGGGGTGCTGACGCAGCCTGACCGGCCGGCGGGGCGCGGGCGGGCGCTGCGCGCCTCGGCCGTCAAGGCGTACGCGCTGCAGTCAGGGCTGCCCGTGGCGCAGCCGGCGACGCTCAAGACCGACGAGGGGCGCGCGGCGCTCGTCGACTGGCGGCCCGAGCTGCTGGTAGTGGTGGCGTACGGGCTGATACTGCCGCCGGAGGTGCTGGCGCTGCCGCGTCGCGGCTGCCTCAATATCCATGCTTCGTTGCTGCCGCGCTGGCGTGGCGCCGCACCGATCCAGCGCGCCATCCTCGCCGGCGACCGCGAAACCGGGGTGGCCATCATGCAGCTGGAAGAGGGGCTCGATACCGGTCCGGTGTTGCTCGAACGCCGGATCGCCATCGGTCCGCATGACACCGCGGGCGATTTGCAGGATCGTCTGGCCGAGCTGGGTGCTGTTGCGCTGCTCGCAACGATCGATGGCCTGCTCGCCGGCACCCTCGTGCCTCGGCCGCAGCCGACCGAGGGTGTGAGCTATGCTCGCAAGATCGACAAATCCGAAGCGCGCATCGACTGGCAGACGAGCGCCAGCGCCATCGATCGGCAGATCCGGGCGTTCAACCCGCAGCCGATCGCCGAGACGACACTCCACGGCGAGTTGCTCCGTATTCACCGCGCACGAGTCGTGACCGAGTCCGACGCGCCACACGCCGAGGCCAATGTCATGCAGAGTCCAGGTCAGTTGTTAGGTCTGCGGGGCGACGTGCTGCTGGTCGCATGCGGGGCGGGCGTGCTCGGCATCGAGACGCTGCAACGGGCCGGCAAGCGCGCGGTCAGTGCGCGCGACTTCGTCAACGCCCGGCCGGTCGACGGCGCGCGGTTGGGTACATGACGCGCCCGTCACGCGGCAACGCGCGGCCCGGAGCGCGCGGCGGTAACCGGCCGAACAGGCCACCTGCGCCGGGCGCTGCAACGCTCGCCGCCGCCAGTGAGGTGGTGGCGGCGGTCGTCAGCGAGGGCCGCTCGGCCGACGATGCCCTGCAGGCTACGGCCGAGCGGGTCGATCGCTCGGCGATCCAGGCGATTGCGCTCGGCACACTGCGCTGGTACCTGCGTCTGCTGCCGGCGGTGGGCGCGCTGCTCGATCGACCGATCACGGGCGTGCCGCCGAATCTGGCCGCACTGCTCGTGACTGGCGCACATCAGGTCGAGTACTCGCGCTCACCGGTGCAGGCGTCCGTGCACCTGGCTGTCGAGGCCAGTC
>Ga0116152_10003660_pt1 | contig 12283 bp, 10 predicted proteins | sample AD_UKC119_MetaG_FD_89894 | JGI IMG/M metagenome (GOLD analysis project Ga0116152, IMG submission 89894) | Active sludge microbial communities of municipal wastewater-treating anaerobic digesters from Hong Kong - AD_UKC119_MetaG | ecosystem: Engineered > Bioreactor > Anaerobic > Digestate...
GTTGTAGTGTGCCCTGACTATTCTTTCACCTCCGGGACCATCTTGTCTATGGTTGGGGTGGTACGGTCAGATTTGGTATCATTGATTTAACAGGGTGCCTTAAGATGGACCTGCCTCTCAACATTCGAGACACCCTGATCCGGATTCTTTTGAGGGAGGTCGTTCACTATGAGGTATGGTAAGTTTTTCGCTGCAATCCTGCTGTTGGTTTTTTGCCTGGCCGTTTCGGGAACCTCCATGGCTCCCGTTGAGGTGAAGATGTCCTACAACGGACCAGCTGATGTGGATAACAACGCCGTCCATCTTTACGCCGTCAACTTCAAGAAGTTGGTCGAAGAGGGAACCGGCGGTGAGGTGACAATCAGGCTCTTCCCTGACAGCCAGCTCGGGAACGAAGAGGAACGAATGGAGCTTCTGACGAAGCAGGGAATGAACCAGCCCGTGATCAACGTGGCATCCTTTGCCGGGGTGGCACCGGTCTTCCCTGAGATATACGCTTCGGCAGTGCCCTTCATGTTCGACAGCTACGAAGCCGCTCACCTCTTTTTTGACGAGAGCCGCTATTGGAACAGGGCCAGGGAGGAGTTCCATCAGCGTACAGGAGCCTACCTGCTTGAGGCCGTCGAAGAGGGCGGATTCCTTGCTTTCACAAACAACAAGAAGGAGATCAGGACCGCTGACGATTTCAAGGGGCTCAGGTTCCGCGGGATGGACGAGGGACAGGTGATCCTCTTCGAATCATTCGGCGCCAGCGGAACACCCATCCCATGGACCGAACTCTACATGGCTCTCAAGTCCGGCGTTGTCGACGGGCAGATGAACCCTGCCATGTATATCAAGATGGGAAGCCTCTACGAGGTCCAGAAGTATCTCACCCTTGCCAATATCCAGTACTCCGACCAGTTCCTTGTGATAAACGGTGATCTTCTCGACTCGCTTCCCGCCGAACAAAGGAGCGTCATCATCGAGGCCGCGAAGAAGGCGAACGCGCTTAACAGGCAGGCCATGCAGGATGCCGACCAGAAGGACATCGACTTCCTGGTGGAAAAAGGAATGATCGCCTATGCCCCGAACCACGATGAGATGGAGACTTTACGCAAGGCGGGACAGCCGGCCTACGTTGAGTGGCTGAAGGCTAAGGTGGGACAGGACTGGCTCGACCTGGCCCTTGAGTGCGCAAGGAACGCCAACGAAAAGTCAAAATAGGTCCGAAATGATGTTTTCGGGGAGCCAAGGGGAGAAGGGGCTCGAGAGATGGATAACCCGCCTGGAGACACTAAGCGCCTGGACTGCCTGCTTCATGCTCGCAGTCAACGTCGGGGACATCCTCCTGGGTGTCTTCTGCCGCTATGTCCTGAAAAGTTCCCTTATTTGGACCGAAGAGGTGGCCCGTTTCTCCCTGGTCTGGATAGTGATGCTCGGGGCCCTGGGCGCTGCAGTCAGGGGGGACCATATGACGGTGGATTTCGTGGTCCCCCGTTTCCCGCAATATCTGCAACGGGCCGTTGAATTGGGCAGATTCCTTCTTTCGGTGGCTATTCTTATCCTGATGATCTGTCTCGGCTGGGTGAACGCCACAAGGATCTGGCATATGAAGACCCTGGCCCTGAACATCCCCAAGACCTTTCCTCTGATGGCGCTTCCGGCGGGTTTCGCCCTGCTCCTTGCGGGGACGGTGCTGCTCCATCTCAGGGGAAGGGAGAGCTGATATGGGTTTTTTGATGCTGTTTTCCTTCCTGGTACTGATGGTCCTCGGCATGCCCCTCTACCTGTCGCTCCTTTCGGCATCGCTGGCAGGAATTTTGGCGCTTGGGGATCTCTCCCTGCTGAGGGTGATGAGCCAACAGTTCTTCGGCGGGATGGATTCCTTCACTTTGATGGCCATTCCATTTTTCATACTTGCGGGAATACTTATGAACCGCTCGGGACTGACTGACCGCCTGCTTGATTTCTGCAGGCTGCTGGTGGGCTCCGTTCACGGAGGGCTAGGTTACGTGAATGTGGTGGGAAGCATTATCCTCTCAGGGGTCAACGGATCCGCCGCTGCGGACGCTTCTGCACTGGGATCGATCCTGATCCCGGCAATGGTCAAGGACGGCTTCTCTCCCTCCTACTCGGCCGGCCTGACGGCGGGAAGCGCACTGATCGGTCCCATAATACCTCCAAGCATCTTCATGATCATATACGCCACCATGACCAACACCTCCATCGGGGGGCTCTTTGCGGCCGGAATACTTCCTGGCCTGGTCCTGGGAGGAGCCTTCATGGTGATGAATTACTTTTATTCCATTATTTACCATGTTCCGGTCACCGATCTCGAGGATGTCCGCAAACGCAAAAAGGAGATCCTGGCCAGGTCGGCAGTGGCACTTCTTGCCCCCCTTATTATACTGGGGGGCATCATAACAGGGATCGTCACTCCCACCGAATCAGGGGCTCTGGCAGTAGCCTATTGCCTTGTTACAGGGGTTTTCTACACGAGACAACTGACCTGGAGGACCCTTGGGGAGTCGCTATACGAGACGGTTCGGCTTACCAGTTCGATCTTCCTTATAATGGGAGCTGCAACTGTGGTTGGATGGCTTCTGAAATGGGAGCAGATACCACAACGCTTCGCGGCATTCATCCTGGAGGCGGGTCTCATGGACAGGCCCTGGCTCCTTCTGGTCGTCCTCAGCGCGGTGATATTTCCTGTCGGCATGTTCATGGAGGAGATCTCAACCCTGACCCTTCTGACCCCGATCTTTGCCCCCATTGCATTGAAGGCGGGAATAGACCCGTTGCAGTTCGGCGTGGTAATGACACTTAACGTTACCATCGCACTGATAACGCCGCCCATGGGGGCCTGCAACTATATCGTGGCGGCGGTAGGGAAGGTCAGGCTGACCGACGTTTTTGTCCACATATGGCCCTTCATCGGAGTGGCGCTGGTCGTGCTGATGGCAGTTATAACCTTCCCCTTTCTCACCACATTGATACCGTGGATCCTGAACCTCTAGGGGGTTGAACGAAATGGGAACAGAAAGAGGATGGCCACCTATACCCCAGGGAAAACCCTTCGACTGGGAAGAAGCACAATCAGTGCCCATAGATGAGTGCCGGGAGGAACTGGTCCCGGCTAGCCTTGTGCCGGAGAGGCTTCTTTCCCACCCTGTCTATTTCCTTAACGGTCTCGACGGAGCCATAGCAGAGTGTTACGTCAGGCGCCGGGTACTGTCGCTGCTCCTGGAAGCCGCCAGGCTGCTTCCGTCCGGTCTTCGGCTGGTCCTGCTCGACGGATGGCGGCCTCCTTCGCTACAGTCCTTGCTCTTCAAAAGGTACTGCGCCGAACTCAGGGAGATCATGCCCGACAAGGATGGCGACTATATCGCCCGTATGGCATCCCGTTTCGTAGCTGCTCCTTCGACGGATCCCGGGCGGCCTTCACCCCACGTAACGGGAGGTGCCATCGACATAACCCTTGCCGACAAGGACGGCTTCTTGCTTGACATGGGCTCCGCGTTCGACGAGACCACCGACAGGTCTGGAACGGTATACTACGAAAACAAGGTCTTGTCGGGGGGAGCAACTTCAGAGAAGACCCTCATCGTACTTGAGAACCGCAGGATCCTGTACAAGGCCATGACGGGAGCGGGTTTCACCAACTTGCCCGATGAGTGGTGGCACTACGACTACGCCAACCAGAACTGGGCCTTCATGAAGGGGGAGAAGGCAGCCTTCTACGGGGTCTGTGAACCCCCCTTCCGCTGGAGGGATAGATAAAAGATAGGGAATTTTTCGAAGAAAATCTAACCTTAGCATGTCTCTCTATCTCACTGAACTAGCCTTGGGAGTGGATCAATTTTTTGGGGATCTTTAGGGGTGAAGGGGTTTTGGGGGAGTAGGGTTGTGATGGGAACAAGGTCCACCCTACTCCCCGTCAGCAGGAGATACAGTTGTGTAAAAGAGAATTTTATTTCTTTGCAATGATCATTTCAGACAGGGGAATTCTTTTGCTTTTTATGATCCCGGAGGCGGGCCAGCCGACGGCAACATGAAGCGCCACCTCGATGTGGTCCGGAAGTCCGTACAGTTCCTTGAATATCTTGCCCGTATCCTCAGTATGTTCTGACTTGGCGGTCTTCGAAAGCCACACCCCCCCAAGGCCAAGGGCATGAGCCATGAGCAACATGTGATCTCCAGCGGCAGCGGCATCGTATCCCAGGTTCTGGGGCACCATCTTGTCCTGACCGACAGTTTCCGCTATCCGCCGGTCGTAGCAGATCACTATGATCACTGCATTGTCGGTGGGGATATCGCTCCAGATAATGCTTTTTTCCTCAGGGGTCCTAAGGACGACAAAGCGTACAGCATCAAGGTTGCACCCTACCGGGGCAGCCCTGCCTGCTTCGAGGATCTTTTCGATCAGATCTTCTGGAACTGGCCTTGAAGTCCAGTTCCGGATGGAACAGCGTCCCCAGATTAATTTTCGGACAACCTCCATCTCGCTTTTCGTGAAAGGTTCGGGAATCGAAACTACCAGTTCCGGTATACCGGGCCTTTCGCCTCTTCTTACCTGCGCGGCTATATCGATATACCGTTTTGCCCAATCCAGGTCCGGGCCATCCTGGGGAAGACCTCTACGCACCCACTCATCGTAGACGAGTTGGGCCTGAAGCCCAAAATTCGGGACAGCCTTGAAAGGTCGCCTCTGTAGCATTGAATATAGAGGAACCTCTATGTTATGGTGGATTCTTTCTCTGAGAAGCGCTCCAAGAAGGACAGGGTCAAGCCCCTCTAGGTCTCTTTTTCGGTACTTCCTTCCCGGACTTGGTATGGCTTCAATGTCATGCATTTTTTCCCCTCCCTGACAGGCAGATGGTAAGTATCCCTAAAATAATATTATATTCCTATATTCTTAGAAAGAATAAATTTCCTTAGAGATACTCATCCCAACTCTTCACCTTTTAAATTAAACTGTATATTAATTACCCGGACCGATAGAATCGGTCTACAATACATATCATGGAAAACATTCTTGCTCTTTTCGTCGGACTGGGTTTAAGTGCCTCCTGTGGTTTCCGGGTTTTCGTACCCCTGCTGGTCATGAGCCTTGCAGCGCAGACGGGACATATCGAGCTTGCAGAAGGTTTCCAGTGGGTTGCCACTCCAACGGCGACGGTCGCGCTGGGCACCGCCACTTTCTTTGAGATAGCCGGATACTACGTCCCATGGTTCGACAACATGCTTGACACCGTGGCTACACCGGCAGCGATCATCGCAGGCACTTTCATCACCGCTTCAGTCCTTCCCGAGATGACCCCCTTCCTGAAATGGAGCATCTCCGCTATAACAGGGGGTACCGCGGCAGGTTTGGTTCAGGGGGCGACGGTACTCACCAGGGCGGCATCGGCCTTCACAACCGGGGGGCTCGGCAACCCCGTGGTCTCCACCGCTGAATCTGGCGGCTCGATCTTTCTTTCGCTAATGGCCATACTTCTTCCACTGGCAGCCATGGCTCTGGTTCTTTTCATATTCGCCTGGGCCGGCCGAAAGATCTACAGGAGGTCTGTCAAGGGTAAGGCCACATCCGGTCAGGCATGACACCCCCGGGAAAGTGCTGTCCTAGAGGGGCCGGGGGTTTCCTTCGGTCCCTCTTCAGTTGTCGAGTTAATATTTCAAGGAGAGTGAGACCGTGTCCTACGATCTGCGTACGGAGGTGATGGGTCGGGATCCCGTCGGAAGCCTGCTCTTCCGTTTTTCAATGCCGGCAATAGTAGGTCTTCTGTCCAATGCCCTGTACAACATAGTGGACCGGATGTTCATCGGCAGGATAGTCGGTTCCCGGGGCCTAGCGGCTGTCACCGTTGCCTTCCCCTATTTTGGACTGGCCATCACAGCCGGGATACTTGTAGCTGTGGGTTCATCATCACTCGTTTCAAGGAGTCTGGGCAGGGGCGACAGGACCCGGGCAGAAGAGGTGCTGGGAAACGCTTTTCTTATGGCTATCGCAGGTGGTTCCATCCTCCTGTTGGCCGGCTACTGCTGCGGGGAGCAGATGCTCACACTTTTCGGAGCCAGCAAGCTTGTCATCAGAGAGGCCCTGGGATATCTGAGGATCGTTGCACTGGGAATGCCCTTCCTGGTAATAACCTTTTCCATGAATGGACTTATGAGATCCGAAGGGGCACCTCGCTGGGCCATGGGAACCATGCTTGTAGGGACCATGACCAACATTTTCCTTGACTGGCTCTTCATTGCCCGACTGGGTTGGGGCGTAAAGGGAGCCGCCTGGGGGACCACCATTGCGCAGGCAATCGCCCTTGGTTGGGTCCTCTATTTCTACCGCTATTACAGCAACCTGAAGATCCGTCGTCCCCTTCTTTTGCGTCCGAAGAAGGAGATAATGCTCTCTGCTCTGGCGATCGGGGTATCTCCGGGACTTCTTGAAATATCCTTTGTGATCCTCCTTATATTGATAAACAGGATCATGGGAGGTCTGGGCGGTGATCTTGCGATATCAGCTGTGGGGATCTTCCTGAGCCTTGACTCCCTCTTCTTCCTCCCCGCTCTGGGTATCGGCGAGGGGGCCCAGCCCCTGATAGGGTTCAACTACGGCGCAGGAAAGATGGACAGGGTCAAGAGCATAGTCATGATGGCCATAGCCGCGGCCGCAGGCATTTTCTCTCTTTTCTGGGTGATCGTCCAGATATTCCCGGTCTTTCTGGTGGGCCTTTTTTCCAGGGGGGATGCCGACCTGACCGCAATGACGGTACGGGGGCTGAGGTTGGGCTATATGCTTCTTCCTTTGATGTCACTCTACATCGTGACCAGCTACACCTTCCAGGCCCTGGGAAAGGCCAGGGCGACCTTTGTCCTCCAGGTCCTCCGGCAGATAGTCTTCTGCTTCCCCATGCTTCTGATCCTGCCCCGTATCCTGGGGATCGACGGGGTATGGCTGTCCTTTCCCGTTATGGACCTGAGCGGATTCCTGCTGGCTCTTCTGATGCTCAGGATGGAAATGAAAAGGTGGAAAATTCCAGGGGAGAATGATGAAACCGCCTGAAGGAGTCTCTGTTCGACTGGGATGAGAACGGGACAGCCTGTAAGGTGCTGGCTGTCCCGATACGTTGCCTTCCTTGACAGTCAAAAAGGTCTTCCAGGACCTGACCCCCCGGGTCCTCTTACTGGATCTTTTCCTTTTCAAGAGCTTTCTCAAGCATCTCTTTCACTTTGGGATCATCGACCCATGAATGCCACAGATCAGCGTTGTTCTTGAGGAACCAAAGGGCCGCTTTTTGAGGATCGTTTTCATGAGCTTCCATCCATGCCAATACCTCGTTGGTCTCCTCCAGGCTCAGGTGGAATTTCTCAAGGAGCGAAACTACTTCGGGGTGTTCGCTGACCCACTTGGCATTGGCGGCCTTTTCCACTGAGAAGGCCGGGTTCTGGCATAGAAAGGTCTCCCTGAAGATCTTCTCATCGTATTCCGGTTCCTTGAGGAGGATCATGTCCAGCTCCCCCAGAAGCGGGGTCGGTTCCCAGTAGTAGGCGATGATCGGGAGCCCGCGATCGTGAGCACCCCTGATAGCGGCGTTGAGAGCGGTCTGTGAACCCGGATCAAAGAGGTTGAAGTACTCCCTGAGTGGTTTCCCCTCAACCTTGTAGCCATCGAATTTCTTGATGTATCTCTCGTTTGCGGCCCACCCGGAGACGGCATTGTAGACCCGCCCCCTGGCCTTGTCCTCTGGGTCGGGGAAAAGGTGCTGATACCTGGGCAGGTCAAATACGGAGACGAGGTCCGGCGCAAGGGGTTCGATCCCCCTCTCGGGATCCCCCTTGACCAGGTAGGAGGGCACATAGAGACCGGAAGGAGCGTTGGGGAAGACCTTACCGAAGCCCAGGACCTTGCCCGCCTGCCGGGCAGAGTCCCACCACTCCTGTCGGGCCTCCACCCACACCTCGAGGATGATATGGTTATCTCCACGTTCGAGACCTATGAGCGACGGCATGGATTCGGAAAAACTGTAAACCGGACTCATTCCGTAGCCATGTTGCAGGATATAGCCCATCACCCTATGGAGAAACTGGATGCTGTCCCAGGACTGATCGCCGAAGACTACCTCCTTCTCTATGGGAGAGGCAGCCGCTGATCCTCCCAAGGCACCAAGAACAAGGACTGCGGTTATCAACGTGCACAAAAGTCTTTTCATCCAGAGATCTCCCCTTTCAAAGTTAAGATCCAGCTCAGGATCCAGACAGGGATCCGGCTTTTTTGCGCTCCTAAAGATCCAGGCAAGAATGGGGGGATGTATCCCGGGAGACGAAGGATAGCTTGAATATTATACACTGCCGGCAACATGGGGTCATCACGGGAAGAACCGTCGCCGCTGCAAGTCCGTCCAGAGATCTTGAAAGGGCCTTTCCGATCGGCCCCCAAAATGGGGCAAAAAGAGAAAAGTGGGAGTGGAGGTTCGGCCACTCCCACTTCAGGTCATCCCCGGAGGCTATTTCCCCGCCATCATTGCCGCAATGTCCTCCTCCACCGTTCCTGTAGGCTTTATGTCGAACTTGTCCACCAGTACCTTGGCCACGTTCGGCGAAAGGAAGGCGGGAAGCGTCGGGCCCAGTCGGATCCCCTTGACTCCCAGCGAAAGCAGCGCAAGAAGAACGGCAACGGCTTTCTGCTCGTACCATGCGATGTCGTAGGAGATGGGAAGTTCGTTGACGTCGGCCAGCCCGAAGGCCTCCTTCAGTTTCAGGGCGATGACCGCCAGGGAGTAGGAGTCGTTGCACTGTCCGGCGTCCAGAACCCGGGGGATCCCTCCGATATCGCCGAGAGCAAGCTTGTTGTATCGGTACTTGGCACACCCTGCAGTAAGAATGACAGTGTCCTTAGGCAGGTTCCTGGCCACCTCGGTGAAGTAATCCCTGGACTTGAACCGTCCGTCGCATCCTGCCATCACCACAAAGCGCCGGATAGCTCCTGACTTGACGGCTTCGACGACCTTGTCGGCCAGGGCCATGACCTGGTTGTGGGCAAAACCGCCCACTATCTTGCCTTTTTCGATCTCTTTCGGGGTAGCGCACTTCTTTGCCATCTCGATGATCCCGGAGAAGTCCTTCTTCCCATTTTTGGGTCTCGCAGGGATCGATCTCGCACCAGGATAGCTGACGACACCTGTTGTGAAAAGCCTGTCAAGATAGGTGTTCTCGTTCTTTACCGGGATAAGACAGTTGGTGGTTAGCAGGATCGGGCCGTTGAAGGACTCGAACTCTTCGTTCTGATGCCACCAGGATCCGCCGTAATTGCCCACGAAATGACCGTATTTCTTGAAGGCAGGATAGTAGTTGGCCGGAAGCATCTCTCCGTGAGTGTAGACGTCCACCCCTGTCCCTGAGGTCTGCTCCAGCAGTTCCTCCATGTCTTTAAGGTCATGACCGGAGACCAGAATGCCCGGGTTGTTCCTGACCCCGAGGTAGACCTCAGTGATCTCGGGATTGCCGTAGGTGGTGGTGTTGGCCTCGTCAAGGAGGGCCATGGTGTTGACGGCCATTTCCCCAGCCTTCATGACCATACCTACCATTTCATCGGTGGGAAGGTCCCTGGTGGTCGAGGCCAGGCCTTCCATGAGAAACGCGTAGATCTCGTCCTTCTCGAAGCCGAGGACCTCGGCATGTTCTGCGTAGGCGGCAATGCCCTTGCTCCCGATGACGAGGAGTTCCCTGAGGGAGCGAATATCCTCGTTCCCTGTCGCGGTTATCCGCACTTCGTCTGACATGGCCTTGGCGATGATCTCCTCATTGCTTTCGGCCCTCCAGGTGGCACAGTCGGGAAGAGGCCCTTCAACGTCGCCGGCCTTTTTGGCAACTTCTCCCCTGACCCTTATGCCTTCCCTGATCCAGTCGATTATGGCATTGTTGTCCCAGGCTGCGTTGGTAATGGTCACAAAGAGGGCCTTGCAGATGAACCGCCCGGCTTCCCTGTCCACTACTCCTCTCTTCTTCAATTCCTCCCCGAAGACGGATATCCCCTTGCATACGTAGATCAAAAGGTCCTGAAGATCAGCCGTCTCCTCCGCTTTACCGCAGACACCCCTTACTGTGCAACCCTGATTCTTCGCCGTTTCCTGGCATTGGAAACAATACATATCCATTCCCCCTTCCCTTGATCATCCCTGAAATTTTGGTATTCCGGTATCCATATTACCCTATTCCCCGGTCCTGTAAATACTTTTCGAAAAACCTTCAGCCCTTTTTGATCAGGGGAAACCAGAATTCGCTTCACAGTAATATTATATTACCAGAACCAACTCACCTGGAATGGCAATATGAAGATCTGGAGAACAAAGGGCAGAAGTAAAAGGATAGAGCTGGTCCCCTGCTGGATCGTTTTTTGCGATTTTTGTCAAGTGATACAATGACCTCAAGCAGGTCAGGTGATAACAGGAATTAAGATCAATTCCTTAATGGGAGGTTTTATTATGTCACTTTCACCTAGCATGAGTTCAGGCTTTACAGCGGCAAGGAACAGAAGCAAGTATGTTTCTCCCCTGTCGGGGATGTGCTCGTTATGCACAGAAGAATGCCCGGGCCCCTGCGAGATAGCCCAGGCGGCTGTCCTGGGCAAGATAACGGTCTATCCTACAACCACGGGCCCTAACCAGATCGCGTCGGAAAAGGATTATCCCGTTGATTTCTCTCATTTCAACATAAACGGCCGGTGTTTTGGCGCCATGGGGACAGAGCCGGATCATGAACACGCAGAGATATTTAACGTCGACCTTGCTTCCGAATACGGTTGCGATAACAGGGTCAAGCTGGATCTGCCCATCGTTTTGCCCGCATTGGTAAAAATGAACTGGGTCGATTATTTTGGTGGTGCTGCCATGGCGGGAGTAACCTGCATGGTAGGGGAAGATGCAAGGGAAAAAGACGCAGAACTAAAATTTGAGAACGGTAAGATCACTTCATTCCCGATGCTGAAGAAAATATACGACAGTTTCCATAAATATTACAGGGGCTCAGGGCAGATGGTGCTCCAGTGCAACGTCGACGACCATCTTGCGGGCGTCCCCGAGATAGCCCTGAAGAAATACGGCTTCGAGGCCCTGGAATTCAAGTTCGGCCAGGGGGCCAAGGGGACGCAGCCGGTCAACAGGATCAAGAACTATGACGAGGCCGTAAGGAAAGTCGAGCGTGGAGTCCTTGTTTTCCCCGATCCCTTTGACCCCAAAGTGATAGAGCTCAGGGAAAAGGGGTGTTGCCCCAATTTCTACACATATGGAAGACTGCCGATGTGGACGGAAGAGTCGATGGCAAAGCGGATCGGCGAACTGCGTGACATGGGCATGAAGAACGTCTATTTCAAGATGGCCGGCTTTGATCAGGCTGATGTCGAACGTGTCATCAATATAGCCATAGAGAACAGTGTGGATATGATAACCTTTGATGGCGCTGGCGGAGGTTCAGGCTACAGCCCATCGAAGATGATGAACGAATGGTCGCTCCCCACGGTCATGCTTGAAAAAGCTGTCGTGGATATCTGCGCAAAACTGGATAAACAGGGAAAGATCCTTCCAGCGATGGTCATGACCGGCGGGTTTATCAGTGAAGACCAGATATTCAAGTCCCTTGCCTACGGAGATGGATTTATTCAGGCTATCGGTGTCTGTCGCGGCGCAATGGCAGCCGCTATGACGGGAAAGAACGTCGGTAACGAAATAAAGGCAGGAAGGACTCCCGAGCTTTTCCAGAAATTTGGCAGCACGATCGATGAGGTTTTTCGTGACCTGGCTGATCTCAAAGGGATCTATGGGAAAGAAGCTGAAAGTTTTTCCACAGGAGCGATCGGGGTTTTTTCTTATCTAAATAAACTGGGATGCGGCCTGAGGCATTTCGCTGCTTTGAACCGGAAATTTGGCCTTAAGTACCTGGACAGGAGCGACCTGATCCCACTTACCTACTACGCGAACGACCTTTTGGGCTAAACGGAATCAGTCAAGTCAGCAAATTTCCCGCTTTTGGAGAAAACACAAAACAACAAAAAAGGCAGTCCCTGGATAATCCAGGGACTGCCTTTTGGTTTTCAAAAATGTTTTAAGCAAAAGCCAGGCTTCGTTGCAATATGATATGTACGGCGTCGCCATTAAGCGGCTATGCCGTGACACCATAATTCGCATGCTTGCGAATTATGGTGGAGGCGCGGTCCACCATAAGGATGTTCCACCTTGTTGCCTTATGTCTAAAAAACCGCTCTATTATTGGATTATTCCCATTTTTCGAGCTTGATGTTTGTTCCTTA